>Ga0209589_1002604_pt1 | contig 31421 bp, 24 predicted proteins | sample CowpeawhiteBW_FD_187525 | JGI IMG/M metagenome (GOLD analysis project Ga0209589, IMG submission 187525) | Root nodule microbial communities of legume samples collected from California USA - Cow pea white BW (SPAdes) (version 2) | ecosystem: Host-associated > Plants > Roots > Nodule | place: USA...
TATATATATATATATCAATTTTTTCTTCTTACATTCTTCTTCTACAAGGGTTTTTCGAAAATTTGATGCAAATAGACCTTTAAACTTCTATCATAAGTTAAAGGTTAAGTTATGCCCTTGTGTCTGTTTGATCAAACTTCTCCATAAGAACTTCTAAAAGATAAAAATAAGAAGAAAACAAATGAAATTAGCTTGATGCACAAGTTATAAATTATAAATTTAGAGAACTATTTGAGATAACCTATACAAATTATCCTATGCATAAGCTAGCCTTAACTTATGGAGATCCTTATTGAGAAGTTTGTCCAAAAAAGGTCCATGGAAGATTTCTGATTTAACTTCTTCAAAAATTTATTTGCTTAAGTTAATTTTAACTTATAGGAGAAACTTAATTCATTTTACCGGATGTTTTATATTCTTAAAAGTTTATCCAAACTGAGAAAAAGTTGATTTTCTTGGTAGATCATCTAACTATAATCTGAATTACAAATTTTGCTAGTACTTTTCCTTGCAAATTTTCATTTTTGGGTTTAGTCTTCTTATTCTATTTCAGAAACAGTTGATAACATTTACTTTTAACTTATTTGCACTTTTTGGTGATGCTGTCTTTGTCATTACCCATATATTTTATCTTTTATACTTGGTTGGAGGTATTTAGTTACTTTCTGTATTTTTTTATATGAATGGATTGCAGTCTGAACTGAGATGGCTGGAGGTGTTATTCGGCAGTTATTGAGGAGGAAACTCCAGTCTTGTTCTTCTGTAAGCACGACCCCTCTCTTTTTGATAAGATTATTTGTTTTGGAAGATTTATTTTTCTGGTGCTTGCAACATGGGACATAAAATAGAGACCATTAAAGCAAATAAAATAAAATATATAAAATTGGTGAACAAATTTAAAATATTGAGAACATTAGTTTGTCTGGAAGATGTTAGAGCACATCATTTATCTTTTTTAAATTGCTATTTGACCAATATTGTTTTCCATTTGAGTAATGTGACAATAATGTTAGAAATTATTATCTTTATCATCATACCATTGTTGCTAATATGTAAAAGATTTATCAATTTCTTTTAAGAGTCATAGATAGTATATAGACTTCACTCTAGCTTTATTACACATTCAAAATGTTTGTTGTTGAAAAACTTGAAGATCTTCTTAAATTATAAATGAGCAATTGAAGATGAACAATGGTAAATTTTAATAATAATAAAAAACTTTTGCAATGAGCTAATGTATGCAGCACCAATAATGATCAAGCCAAGTGTTTGGGTGGGCTTGGTTGGGCTACATCAGTCATTATTATATTCTTTCATAATTTATTTTAATGCTACCTCATTGTACTACAGTCTTTTTCTTTATAATCTTGACTATGCTCCATTTGATCCTTTTCTTTTTCTTATTTAAGCCTTGTGACCAAACTACCATATATGATTATGAACTTTTGGAATCTCCTCAATAAGTGTCACATGATATTTTGTTTAGTTATATTTATTTCAGTTGCTATATTTTCTTGAGTGTTGACATAAACTCATGGGGTTTGGTGACTGAACTTGTAAATGGTGAGGTATTTACTTCAGAAACAAAACACTTTAGCATCTGAGGTTTAAACAATTTGCTGAAAACAGAAGAGGATGATAGGTTCTCTCAAATTATGTGATGAAGCCGCCAAATATTATGTTCTGCATTTTGTTTGGCTTCAAAATTGCATGTAGAGGGACTTATAATTGGTGTTGTTCGGCGATAGTTGAGGGGCATAGATAATATTATTTACTGGAATCACTGACTCACATTCTTATTTTCAAGTGTAAGTGAATTTGCATGAACCTATGTTTTTCCTTTTTTTCCTCAAAAAGGAAAATGTAAAATTATATTTGTTTCCTTCGGAATCTTCAATGAAATCAAGAAACAGATGTATAGCCTAATTGCCATAAAATTGGTTCTCATATACCCATAATATAAGTCTCAGTCTACATCATTTGATGCATCTGCAACATCTCAGTTGTGATGGTAAACACATCCATGATAGCGCTGGATTCATAACTCCTCTACGTGATCATGAGTTCATTAATGCAATTGCAATATGAAACCTTTTTCTTTACGTAGTCTTACAGTGTCATATTAGCTTGATCCTTGTGTCTGCACACTTTTGTTCGTCCCCTTTATTCCTGTAAGTAGGTATGAAATTGTTCCTCTTCTCATATAACATTTTCTTTGATCACATTGTATTGCTGAATGATTTACTAAACTATGTTATACACTTCCTCCCTAAAAACTTAAAATTTCAAAAAGAATACTAGTTAGTCCAATTGACATACCATTCTTCATTTTTCTTTACCTAACATTCTTAAATTTTATGTTAAATGTAATGTGTTCTTTACTGTTTAAAACCTCTTACTAGGACTGCTGAGTCTTTGGGTCCAAATAGCCAATTCCAATTAATGGAAACTATCTTGCATTATAGACTTATAGTCGTTATTTGACATATAAGAAAGAGTGAAAGACTATTTTTCAAACTAGTATGGTGGAACTTTGAAGTGCAAAAGTCTCTCCTATTTGAAATGAGACCAACACTTTTTCAACATGTGTTTGACACTTCTCATTGGTGTCCAATTAAAAAAATTTTTGTTACATTGGATTCTGTAGTTAACGCCATGGTTATCAAACTCGCGATTCAACTCGTAGTAAACTCGTTTTTTGAGTAAACTCGTTTTTTGAGCAAACTCGCTAAACATGCAGTGAACTCAGTGAACTCAAGTAAACTCACGCGATCCAGCAATCGAGTTGGCGAGTCCATGTCACTTTTCTTCAAACCCAAACATACACCAAAGAGTATTGTTTCTTCTCCGAAACCAGCTTAGTTCGTTCTTGTCCTCCTCCATTGTTACTCGCAGTTAGGGTTCCCTGCTCTTTGCCTTGTCACTCTCGAAGTGCGATCTTTGATGCAGTGTAATTACGTTCTAGTTGTTTGCTTCACTTTTGTCTCATCGGTGGCTTGCTATCACGGGTCTTCCTGTGTTGGTGCTGCAGCGCTGGAGCTGTGCTTCTAAGGGGGAAGGAGTAAAGTTTACTTAGAGTGAAATTTAGGGTTTAGGGACTTTTGGCTTTTGGTTAGGAATGACATTTAAAGTTTGGCCTTTTTGCCGTAGTTCCTTTCTTTATTATGTTATGGGCTTTTGGCTTTTGGACATCAATCAGTTTTGTTTTACATAAAACGTAATGTAACTAATTAAAGTCATTATGAAATAATGATAATATTAGAAAAATATAAAAATACTTAAAAATATAATATAATAATTTAATAGTAATAATAATAATAATATTTTATAAAAGAAAAATAAAAAATTACTTATAGAATCATATAACAATAAAGTATTATATTATTTATAGATATTTTATATTTTTTTTAAGTAAACTCTTACGAGTTTACGATTCGAGTCTATGATTCGAGTTTACTAGCCTCTCACGAGTTTACGTAAGCTCTCGAGTTTGACAACCTTAGTTAACGCCTCCATATAGTTTGGACACTTAAATGGACACTTCAGTAGGAATGACCTCATACTATGAAAAAAATATTTTTATAGGGTAGTCAACTAATAAAATATTAAAACTAATGCATCTTAGTTTTTCTTTTATAAGACTGTTTGTCGTGTAAAACATGTAAAACTTGTTAAGTTGGTTTGAAAAGGTGAATATATCTTTACTGAAAGATATAATTTCATCATATTTTGGGATATTTTGCAATGAGACAGTTTCTATATGGTAAAATGATAATATTCTTTAATGAGGTTCATCTTTCTATTTATCTATATCTGTATATGTGTGTCTGTATAGCATGGCAGTGTTTATGATGTGATTGGCATCCATGTCAGCTTGTGGCTGATAGTGTGCATCTCATAACAAAACTTATGACTATATAAACATTGTGCCTCCCATATAACAATCCAATTGTTTCATTTGCTAATAGCTACTTTACATTCATTTTAGAGTTCTTTCACGTCACCCGTTATCTCAAAGAATGATGGTGCCAACTCTACTGGCAGTAACTCCTTACGAGCATTTGCATTAGTAGGAGCTGGTGTCACGGGGATTTTAAGTTTTTCAACAACAGCATTAGCTGATGAAGCCGAGCATGGCCTGGCATGTCCCAGCTATCCATGGCCTCACAAGGGCATTCTCAGTTCATATGATCATGCTTCGTGAGTCTGACCTGAAATTTCCCTTTCTCTTTTTCTTGCTCAACAATATGATTTGAAGTTAGCGACTTTGTACAGTCAAACTAGTCCCTGTTGCATTTTAAAGGTGAATTATAAGTACTTGTTAATTATAGGTGTATTCTTTTCCTTTTTTGTGATATTGCTCTTATGTTCAGTTTTATCAACTGTGGATTAGTCATTCAATCTTCCTCCCTTGCTTTATTTATAATTTAATGCCTATACGAGGGATCTCATAGGGTTTGAATCCTATTTGTGTATTTGCAAATAGTAATGTTATTGTTCATTTATTTGTCTTCAAAATATCATGCAACGATTGTTAGAATGTAATTTTATTTCAGGACATTTTTCTGGGCCAGGATTAATAATATTGTGAACTGCATTCTGTTCTTTCCTATCATTTGCTCAATTCAATATTTTACAGGCATGCTATATAGCCATTTATACTAATATAGGTATTACCATATTTAACCGATTTTTGAATGTGTAGGATTCGTCGTGGTCATCAAGTTTATCAAGAAGTCTGTGCTTCATGTCATTCCATGTCTTTGATATCATACCGTGATTTGGTTGGTGTCGCTTATACAGAAGAAGAGGTAAAGGCTATGGCAGCGGAGATTGAGGTGGTTGATGGCCCTAATGATGAGGGTGAGATGTTTACACGCCCTGGTAAACTCAGTGACCGCTTTCCTCAGCCATATGCAAATGAAGCCGCTGCTAGGTTTGCTAACGGTGGAGCCTATCCTCCAGATCTTAGTCTCATCACCAAAGTAATGACTGTAGTCTGTTAGTAACATCTTTAGACTTTATATTGCTTTTTATATCAGAAATAATTTTACCCTTGATATTTTAGGCTCGACACAATGGTCAGAACTATGTGTTTTCACTTTTAACCGGATATCGGGACCCTCCTGCTGGCGTTTCGGTAAGTTCTTCTCAAAAACATTCTTTTTAAGGAATAATAAACTATGATGTTCATATCGTTAATATAACTTTACTCATTCTATGGAAGTTGTAATATATAGAAATTTCTGTACACCACATGATGGGTTGGTGGTTCAAATCCAAAGTGAATAAAAATATGCATACATGGTAGGTTAGGTAAACAGAGTTCTTCTCAATGTTTAACATAGAACGATTATCGTGTGTGATCTATGCGTATACAGGACAAATCTATGTTCTTTGTATTTATATATGTGACTCCAGTTGTCGGTCTTGCTTTTATATCCAATATTAACAATGGGCGAACTTCGTTATACTTTTTCAGCTTTCTAATATGTTGTGCTTAATGGGAAAATTTTGAATAACGTTATCCTTCTAATAATAATGTAGATTAGAGAAGGACTGCACTATAATCCTTACTTTCCCGGCGGGGCCATTGCTATGCCTAAAATGCTTAATGATGGTGCTGTTGAATATGAAGATGGCACCCCTGCTACAGAATCTCAGGTTCTTTTGTTTGCTGATGATTGGTTTCAGTAAAAGTCTTATCACCTTGATTATCTATGAACATGGGAAGAACTAAGCTAAATATTTTCTTTGGTTATGTTTTGCTGCAGATGGGTAAAGATATTGTGTCATTCCTGACCTGGGCAGCCGAACCAGAGATGGAGGAAAGAAAACTGGTTTGTTTCCCTTTATTATCAATTTTATCTTAGACCAATAAAAAAATACCTTTTCTTCTAAGGACATTGCTACCATATGCAGATGGGATTTAAATGGATATTTGTTCTATCACTTGCATTACTTCAAGCCGCCTATTACCGCCGCCTGCGGTGGTCCGTTCTAAAGTCTCGCAAGCTGGTTCTTGATGTTGTCAACTAGCTGCTTTAAAGTTTCATTTTTCACTTCAGGAAAGATTATTGTTGGCAATAATTGTCAATGCTTAAGTTGTCTCATCATGTCAAATTCGTTGGAGTAACAGAAAGCATGTTCTATTTTTGTTTGAGATAGAAATAAAGCTCCTCTATGTACGTGAGATATAGTTACTTTCATTTTTTTCTCCCTTCTCTGACCTGTGTATTGTTACATTGTCCAGGGACCCCTAAACTTCTAATTTTTTTTCTTCTCAACCTGGTAATTGACCTGTGATTGGGGTTCATTTTGGTTCATTTTTACTTCATTGCAATGTTATGATACTTGTGGTCCAGTATTTAAGGGCACGTTTGTTTAGCAAGGTGGTTTTGCAGGATTGTAAATTAGATCCATATTTCTCGAAGTATATTACAAATACAATTTAACTTCATAGGCGCTCAACTCGCTTTGTGATTTTCTGATCAACACAGTTACCAACTTCAACTCTCCATGGCCTATGAAACTGGAACATGTGAAATTCTACGGCAAATTATAATCATAAGAATGTTTGCGGACCCTTTAGTGATAGCAGTGTGTGTAAAAGTCAATAGACGGTTCATACATTTATAAGAATATCGGTAGTGTTGGGAACGGTTCTCTTACAAATTATTGTCAGTCTCATTTAAAGGTTTGATTTATTTGGCTGAAATTTGTATTATGGTGGCTAGCTTAGAAATGAAGGACTATGCCATGAGTTTGTCACACAAAACATTGATGAAAATTGAAAAAAAAAAAGGTTGTACATGGTCTCTTGGGGACATTTAACATAATTAATGCGCAGTGGATTTGTGCCTTCTTACTACAGAAGAAATTCATATTGAATCTCCAACTACTTAAACAAGAAGAAACTTTAATTGCATGAAGACGATAAGCCTAAAATTGCCATATTTATGAATGGTCTTAATGGAAACATCATAGACATAGTAGAATTGCATTAGTAATTTTCTCTTCAAAAACTAGTTCATCAAGCTTTAAAATTTAAATCAAATAAAAAAAAACATTTCCTAGAAAAAAATGGTCATGGAAATAGCTGCCATGATTGAACTTGGAATAATAAAAATAAGAGTAGATTCGGTAGGAATTCTTCCAAGGTTTGAAGAGTAGTCACTTTTCATAATAAGTCCTACCTTGTGTTTGGATGATGTACCTAGTAATTAAATTCTCTTCATTTTTTAAATAATTAGTTTGAATGAAGTAATTAAAATATCTTAGATTTCAATTTTCTTGTTTGGATAAAGCAATTTAATTTCTATTTTATGGTCCAACTAGGCTTGATACCACTTAGCTCGATATGGGGTCTGGGTCGAATTGGGTCGACCTTTAGGTCAAACTAACTTAGGTCGAACTTCTACCTAAGCTAACTAGTCTCGACCTTTAACCTAGACTAATTCAATTCAACTCAACCTTCAATCAGACTAACTCGGCTTAACCTACTTCCCGAGTCGACTAGGCTCGACCTGCTCGACCTTTGGCCCAAGCTTACATGTCATGATGCTGGTTCCGGGCAAGCTCAGCACGACTTTCGTCTCAGGCTGGGTTGACTCAATCTTAATCTCGGGCCAAGTCAGCTCGATCTTTGTCTTGAGCCGACTCGTATCGTCTTTCGCTCAACCTAACTCATCGATTTTTTATCTGACCTGACTCGTCTCCACCTTCTGTTCGACCCGACTCGTCTCAACCTTTTGCTCGACTTGACTTTTTGGACTTGTGAACTTTTTGGACTTGTGAACTTTTAATGTCCTAACCAATGAGCAATTGCACAACTCGGGAAATTTTAGTTCCTTATTTTTTTGAGTGAATTTCAATTTCTATTGTTTTAATTATTTGAAATATCTTCTTAAAATTTCTCAATTTCAATTTCCTTTTAATATCCTCAACAAAACATGTCATTTTTCTTGAAAGAATTTTAAATTCTCCAAAATAAATGAATTACCTTCTTAAATTGCCTCTTCCAAACACACCATTAAGGATCATAAACCTTCCGAATCTTCTTAAATCAAGTTCAAATAAATGTTTTAAATGTTTAGGTTATGAACATGGCTAATGAGTGGTCTTCGCTCAAGCTAGTCCCTCGGCCTCGCTTAAGCTAACCCACCTCGCCTGAGCGAGTCTGAAACCGTGGCTTCACCACATCATCTCGCTTAGGCGAGCTCTTCTCGCCTAAGCAAGACCTTCGTTCGCTCAACACACACAACTGCTCGCCTGGACGAGGATTCTCACTTAACACACACAAGTCTCATCGCGATCTCGCTTGGGCGAGCCATCCTCGCCTGAGCGAGAAAACTTGTCGCTCAACACTGACACCGGTCGCCTAAGCGAGAAATGCGAACCAAAACCAAGAACGAGATTCTGCAACTCTCGCTTAAGTGAGAGGGACTCGCTTGGGCGAAACTTGCAGAGGTTCGTCTCTGTTCACGCACACAATTCGCCAAAACCATGCCAAAATACAGTTTAATCATTCCCATTCAATCTATTTCAACAATCAAACCATATGAACATGCTTTATATCCATTTAAACTACCAAAAGTCGAGGTTTAATCAACAACAACCATACAATACCCTAAACCCTCATCCCCAAAATCATATAAGACATAAAAGGGTTTTGCAACCCATATCAAACAACCAATTCTTACTCTCATCACACATACACAAAATTTCCAACACACAGGAATCATTTGAGAAGAGCAAGATGCAAAATCATATCATACACTTTATACACACGAGAGAACAACTTCCCCTAACATGGAATTCTTGATTAAGATTGGGAAAAATGAAGGTTTCTTTGTTCACCAATGCTTTGCTTCAGTCTTTCTCCCAATTCAGCCTTTTGCCACATCAAAACTCACCTCTCACTCTCCTTTCAAAAGTCAATTATCAGCACTGTCAAAACCCTTCTTTTCCCCCAAATTGGCCCTTTTATATGTGCCTGAATTATGGTTTTAAGTGCTAAAACACAAATGGGCTTAATGGTGTGTTTTATTTCCATTCAAGGGTAATTACTTAGTGGTTTTATACTTTTTCTCCAGCCCTTTGGCTGCTCCTCATTCTAGAGTTACCTTTGCCCTTTCACATTCAAGCAAACACTGATTCTACCAAAAAAACATTAAGATTTAATTCATGTTTATCAAGATTTGAACCCGTGATCATACCAATGCCAATCCATTATACAACCACTCAACCAACTCATATTTAGTGATAGCCATCAAAATCCTAAGATTATACCTTCACTTAACAGAATCAAATACATTATCAAAATAATAATAAATTCAATAACACACAATTGGCATACATAGGAGTTGATCCCAAGTCCTCTTACACAACTAAGTACTCTCAACCACTTGAGCTAGTACTTTTTGACATCACACCATTTAACATTTAATGACATCAAGTCGATTCATGTTTCTTGCCAACCAACATAACTCAAATACTATATTCTTACCTAACACACACATTCATATTATTAAAACAATAATAATTAAATAACTCATAATTGACATACATCGGACTCGAACCCAAGTCCTCTCACACAAATCAAGTACTCTCAACCACATGAGCTAGTATTTTTCCACATCACATCAACCATTATTAAATGCCATAAAGGCTTCCACGACCCACATTTATTAACTAATTATTTATTTAATTAATTAAATTTCACGGGTCTTACATTAACAACCTCATGATGGCCCATGAATCCTATTCCACGACTTTCTTGTATAAGAAGCTTCCTCTTAATGGATCCTTGAGGTATACAAAGTTTTCCTTTATAAAAAAGACACCCCTCAAAAAGATAGAATCCATCCAAAGGCTTTTTAAGACATGATGCATATGTGGATGCAAATGTTTCATCATGCTCATACAATTCTTTTATGTCATCAAACCCTAATATCTGAGATCCCAAGGAAACTAATAATGTGTGTCTCCTAGACAATGCATCAATTATAACATTATTACTTCCCTTTTATGTTTGATAACGTAAGGGAATTGTTCTAGATACTCCACCCAACTGGCATGTCTTTTGTTCAATTTTCCTTACCTCTTCAAATATTTGAGTGACTCATGATTAGTATGAATGATAGTGACTAATTAATGTTCCCATGTTTTAAGGGCACGAATGAGAGCACAAAGCTCATTATCATAGGTAACATAGTTCAAGGAAGGTCATTTAATTTTTCACTAAAAAACGCAACAGGATGACCACCCTCAATTAGCATAACACCTATACCAACCCTAGAAGCATCACACTCTAGTTCAAAAGCTTTAGAAAAGTCATGTAGCACTAGAATGGGTGCATGGGTCAACTTTGTTTTTAAAGTTTCAAAGGAGAGATCTTGTTTTTTACCCCCACAGAAATGGCACAACCTTCTTAGCAAGATCATTAAGGGGACTAATTATAGTAAAGAAGTTTTCTTAACTAGCTAACCCATGAAAGCTCCTAACTTCTCCTACTATTTTGGGGGTGGGCAATTTTGGTATAGCCTTTATTTTCTCAAGATCATGAAGATTCTTACTATAAATCAAAATGTCATCAAAGTAGACAGTAATAAACTTCCCTATACAATCCCTTAAGACATGATTCATCAACCTCATAAAAGTGTTAGGGGCATTCATCAAGCCAAAGGCATGACTAACCATTCATACAACCCAAATTTGGTCTTGAAAGTATTTTTCCATTCATCTCATTCTTTAATCCTTATTTGATGATATCCACTTTTTTAAGATCAATTTTGGAGAAAATGTTAGCTCCATGCAATTCATCTAAACCTAGGGATTTGATACCTATACTTGATAGTAATGTTGTAGATGGCCCTACAATCAATGCACACTCTCCAAGACCAATCTTTCTTAGGGACCAACAACACATGCATAAGACATGGACTAAGACATTTTAGTATTTTTCCCTTCTTCCTAAAGTCATCAACTTGCTTCTCTATTTATTTTGTCACAAGGGGGTTTGTCCTATAAGCCGACCTATTGGGAAGGCTAGCCCTTGGTATCAAATAAATTTGATGTTCTATTCCCCTCAATGGTGACAAACCATTTGGCATCTCTTTAGGAAACAAATCATCAAACTCTTTTCAAAGTTTTTGTACCCCATTTGGTAGAAAACGAGGTTCATGATTTTTGGAAGTAAGTGTCTCTTTACAGTAGAGAAGAAAATGAGGTTGTCAAACTATAAGAGATTTTCTTTCTTTTGAATTTTCAAAACTTTTTGTTGAGCAACTTCTTTGGAAGGGACATCAACTTCTAAACTCAAGTTCTTTTCATTTCTTAATTTCTTCATTCCTTCTCTTTTTTCTTCTTCTAAGTTATTTTTAAAGCTTATTTGATCCTCCTCACTTGTTGAGGTGTGAAAGGACACAACACTATCTTCCTTCCCTTGTAGTAGAGAGTTATCCTATTGGTGAGACCATCATGAATAACTTTTCGATCGAATTACCAAGGCCTTCCAAGTAAAATATGCCCAACCTCCATTGGAACAATATCACATAAAACTTTATCTTCATAATTTCTAATGGAGATGGGTATACTCACTTGTTCCTTGTCTACTATCCTTACATCATCTTTTATCCATTGAAGTATGTAAGTTTTAGAGTGATGAACAGTAGTTAGGCAAATTTTTCCACGAATCTAGAGCTACAACAATGATAGCAAGAACCACTATCCACAATCACTGAACATGTGTTTTAAAAAACTTTACATCTAGTATGGAATAGATTTTCCCTTTGTGATTGTTCTAACTCTACATGTTGGTTTTCAAGACATCTTCTCGCGATTAAGAGTTCACCCTCACACGGTAAAGCCTTTTCTTCAAAGAACTAAAGTTCTAGCCTCACTAGATGATGTAGACCCCTCATTTTATCTCTCATGATCTAGAATATACGTGGACCTTTTGTTTTGACTCTTTGAAGCAAAATGCTCATTTTCATCACTTGTAAAATATTGGATATATCTACCTTTAGTTTATTTTGAAGGCTTTCTAGGTTGATATTTTTCTTTTTCCTTATCCTTGGGACCCTTTATATTTAGGTTTGGAGGGGTAGCCCCCCTCTTGGAATCTTTCCTGGGGTAAGATGTGGTGGGGTAATCCTTCCTAGTGGTAGACTTTCTATTCAACTTTTATTCTGCCCTCACACACAGATTTAAATCATTATAGGGCAAAAGTTCAAAATTATATCCCTAATATCATAATTCAGGCCACTTTGAATCCTAGCAATTGTTATCCTTGGTTCCTTTCTTATTCATGCCCTTAATATGAGTAACTCCATTTTTTGTCTATATTCTTCCACACTCATATTTTTCCATTGGAGTCTATGGAGCTTGTCAATCAACTCCCTATTATAATAAGAAGGTACATGTTTCCTCCTAAGGGCCGACCTAAGCTCATTCCAATATATTATTTAAGGTTAATTGTGTACTGTTAGGTCTCTAAATAAGGAAGTCCACCAATACATAGCATGGCCCTGAAAGTTTAATGTAGCCATGGGCACCTTTTTCTCTTCAGCGATATGATGACACTCAAACACTTATTCAACCCTCATTTCCAATCTAAGTATTCTTCTATGTTATCTTTCACATTAAAGGGAGGAAGGTCAACTCTAGGTTGCCTATGGTAGTGATCTCTAGGTCTATGATGTTGCATAGGTGGGGATTGATAAAAGTCATCATTGTGATGACTACTATACCACTCATCTCTACTAGGAGATGGGGTGATTCTCTAGTGTATCTTCTTCTAGGTCAGGATTCATCTCTTTATTTGCCCTTATTTTGATTAATCATGAATTATGCAAACATGTCTTTTAGTTCAAATGTACTCCTTTTTTACTATCATCACACTACCATGTACACTAGAATGAGGAGAACGATCCCCCATATTATGAATAAGAAAGTTTTTCTCAAGAGTTTTCAAAATTTCACAATTATGAATGATAAAGATTTTCACAAAAGATTTTCTTTTTGGGGTAGAGGATTTCTAAAAAGAAACTAATGATTAAAGTGTTTCAACTAGCTGTAAGAAGGAGAGGTGAGTCACAAGTGGAGAAGCTTAGAAATCAAGTCCTTCCTACACATAGTTTCCTTAGACTGCTTTTACCAAAGTTTCTAAGTAAAAATCTTTCAAACAATTTTTCTATGTATCAACTTCACAAATAAATACAACAACAACAACTAATACATGATGTTCAATTTGAACTTCTAAGTTTCTCTTTTCAAAGGTCAACACACAATACAAAGGAAGAAAATCCTAAGGAAACAAGTAAATCTAGCAAACAACAAAGAAAAACAATAGAAACCTAACTCTAAAGGAACTTGTCATTTATTTAATAACAAGTATCGCTCAAAGATGCAACACAAAAGAATCCTATTGCACGCATGGAAGGTTCAAGAACACCAAATGGGTTTGAACCAATATTTAAAGCCAAAAAGAAATGATCATATCACTCAATATAAACATATATAGACATGTAATGAAAGCATGGAACACTTATCTGTTGAAGAACCATGACCAAAAGGTTGAAACCCATGCTCTTGATGCCAAATGACAGAAACCCACTTCACAAAGTTGAAGGAGACTCCATGAAGATGATCTCATGGATGCAAAAAGCATGAAATGATGAAGGAAATGGAGTTTGGATGTGTCTTTTGAAGGAAGTTGGGCTAACCATCAAGGAAAAGGTCTAGGAAAAGTAAAGTAGAGAGAATATCCTAGTGAACTTAGAATGAAGGAGACTTGCAAATTTGGCATAAATTCTTTATATTAATTTCCAGTTTATTTACAAAGCTTGAGTCTCTCTTATTTATAGAATGAAGGAGTTAACTTAAGTGAAAGAAACCACAATGAATATGAAAAACTTAAAAAGCTTCAAGAACCTTATTCAAGATGCATGCACCTTTCACAGTGCCTTGGCTTCCAAGCAATGTTCGAAGGGTTACTTGAGGCCCAAGCAAGCCCAAAGAGCACCTTAGTTTGTATAGTCACTCAAGAACCAACTTGCAAAGCCAAAACTACAAACTTGTTGGACGCTACCTGATTTAATCAATTATATTATTGTTGTAATCGATTAAATTTAGGTTGACACTAAAATGGTCAATTTTCTGATTGAATCGATCATGTTATTATTTTAATTGAATAATTTGAGGTTATGACATTAAAATGGCAAAACGTACAAGGCCTAAAGGAAATATGAGATTGGCAAAAATACAAGGCCTAAAGGAAAGACTTATTTATAGTTTTACAAAGCCAAAGGAAGGAAAATGCAAGCTAATAAACTATTCTCCACAAGAGTAGATTTCTTTGAAGTCTTTCTTTCTCTTCCATTCTCCTAGCCATGGCTCTAGTCTAAGGTCCAGTGTGGATCCCTCTAGATGGTCCTTCACCAAAACATGTGTTAGAAGCACATCCAGTCGATGTGAGACTAAAATCCAACATGTTTGAAAATGTATTGGGTTATTTCCAGTCATCACATGCATGTGCAATCAACAAACAATGGGTTGCAAACTCTTCACGTTTCTACAATGTTTGCATTCATTTTGGAAGCTTAACATATATAAACCATTGGGTGATGTCTTGCCTATCCGATGTGTGTAACATCCTAGCCGGATATTACTTATTTAAATAAAATTAATAATAAATAAATAAAAAGATAACATTTATTCCACACATTTCCCAAAATGCGGGAAAATAAAAAAAACTTTATTATGAGCGCTAAAATGTTAAAAGCATAACATTTAATTCAAATTCTTACATCTCCAAATCCAAATTAAAAATCCAAATTACAGAAAAAAAATACTATAAAATTGTAGAAATAAAAATATCCCCCAAGCTGCCCCGCTCCAACGCTAAGTCTAACCAACACCTCCTGCAACATCATTTGCTCCCATGTAATGAGTTACATGATTATCGCTAAACATACACAGATAGAGTGAGCATAACAGAATAAAAGTCCAATTCAAAAATACAATAAATAATAATTCAATATGCCAAACACTTATAACAAAATCAAGTCTCACACCCCAATCTTCATCACTTCCTCTAGATGCCTCTTGATTCTACACCCTTTAATGATAAGATTGATTGATCCTTCTTGCCACGAGTGTCTACTCGCCCCTTCGACTACAGGCCACACCTATAGTCCACACGTGGGAATAAACTTATCATGGCCACAATCTGCAACACCAAGTGGAGTTCCCCAATACCAACCGAAGTCTGTATTTGTCCCAAGACTACAAAACTCGTCGGCTACTACCGAGGAGGGCAATCTTCTGGAACCCATCCGTATGAGCCACGATCTCACACACTCCACTGGACTTCTAAAACCACCAGGCTACAACCTCGAGTGGCCACGCATTCCCTAATACAAGTTGCAGTCGTAACTGGGCATACAACAAAGCATCGCATCAAGACTTCCATCCAAAGTGGGGTAGAATCCTCCTCGCAATCCAACTTTGAACCCAAAACCACCTAGCGCGTCACTGCATTAGTAGGCATAAATTTGTTCCAGATCGACTGGAGGTCACCTCATGCTGCTAGGTGCCACACGCCTTTTCATACCCTCTGCTCAACTAATCCAGATTATGGATAAAAATTACACAATAACCCCCAAGAACACGAATCATAGGACAAAAATCAGGATATCTTATTGTATTGATGTGTCCCCTAACGGCAGTTCATGCGCCGCCAAACAGTGCATATAATTATGGGTTCTGTCCAGATTTTCTTGCACCTGTACGAACCCTAAAACCCCCAATCAACAATTCCAACAGGCGTTTTGACATAATTTTAATGTTCCAACATCATATAGGGTTCATGCTTGTTCAATTAAAAATTATTTTCATGAAAAATATCATAATCATAAACAAAGATCACGTTTATTCATCCCCAATCTCGTCATGACCCCTAACCCCCAATTAGATCACGATACATACCAATTTCATATAAAACTTAATTATATGGCCTCAATCACATTAACATTTCATGCAATTGTACATTTATAGTCAGTTTAAGCCTCGCAGGCATCAAAAGAACCACCCAAAACCATGAATTGGTAATCTAGCTCACGTCGCCTGGCGGGAAGAACAAAGCCGCCAGGTGGTTCATTCCCAAAACCCAGAAGATTGTGTTCAGACACATGTGTCGCCTCGCAAGTCATCATGATCGTCAGACTTTTTTTTGGAAAAAAAAATCCAAAAACGTGCACAATTCATTATTTTCTTGACAAACAACAGGGCACGTACAATTTTCATACAACATAGAATCACGAATATTAAAAATTAGCCCAAGAGTCAGCTCCCCTAACCTGGATTCCGTGCTTTCAATTGCAAACTTTAACTAGCTTTTTGGATTCACAACCTTCCTTTCTCCTCCACAATCCAACCCTTCCTCTCACTAAAACCAATTTTAGCAAAAATTCACATAAGCCAAGGTTCAAACACTCAACCACACCATTGTCAAGTTAATACACAACAATTCAACCAATTCATATTTCGTGATAATTCCAATACATAAAGGATTATATTATCACTCATCATATTCAAGAACATTATTATCAAAATAATACATAATTAAAATAATACACAATCAGCATACATTGGCTCCCACTACCCGCATTTATTTAATTATTTAAATTCCTCAGATCTTACAATGTGCGACATTGCTCCCTTGGCATAAAAGTTAGTTGAGTGTTTTTACGTAGCCACCTTCTTCACGCTGAGTGTTTCCTAAAAAACCTACATATTTCATGGAAAATTTAAGACCGAGGGGATAGATCATGGAAAAATTTAAGACCAACTCTATTAGCGACTTGTGAACATATATGAGAGCTTACTGCTTATAAAATCTTAAGAAGATGCTAATTTCATCAATGTAGGAGTTCTCCCTTCACCAAGTGTTGCAACTGAAGTTTCATCCCAAGTCTTGCTTTATTTACTTTAGTTTATGCATGGTTGCCTCTCCCCTTATAAATAAGAGGCCAACCCTTTGTAATGCCCAAACATTTATAATGCATGGAATTTTATTCTACCTTTTATAAGTTGTCTTCTACGCCTATTCGAAGTTCCCCAAATTTTTGATTGAACACCTAGGCTTGCTCCAATTTGTGATTCCTCCAAGGTCCAATTAGAAGTTGGGAAAGTTACCTTTATATTCTTCGACTGCATTTTGTTCGTGGGATTGAAGGCTCTACAAAGGGCTTTGTCCATCACAAATCACCTTAGCACATCAAAGTCAATGTTGTGGTCTCCTTCAATTCGTGAGTTCTTTTGTAACTCCCTAACTACCTCAAGGAGGATTGTTTGGATTTCAACGAAGGAGTTAGATATTCCACATTTCTTGAATCAAAATCTATAGGGTTAAGACAATGCTCTATCAATAGAGTGCACTCATTTGATCTCTTGCCACAGGAAATGGTGGTGATTTCCACATGGTTTAGGGACACGATGAAAGCCATTGTAGAGAAGATAATTAAATGATTTGTAGAGAAAGATTAAGTTTTCCTTTGAGAGAGTTTCAGATAAAGCGTGAGGAGAAAGAAACGAGATCGGGTTTCTGAAGAGGTTTTTGGTTCGAATGCAACAGTCACGTATGCCACCTCATCAAAAACGTATTCAATTTCTATTGTAGAGATTTCCAGGATGGATTAATTGAACACATTATCGTTTGATAATGGGATCGTCTGATGCATGGGACGTTTAATTGCTTAGGTTGTCCAATACATGGAGTCTAACACATAAAGCATTTAATGCTTATAGAGTCTAATACTTAGGGCTTCCAATGCACTATAGATAGTTCAATGCTTCATTCATTGAGACAATTTTTATCTTAGTCTAATGCACTTAAGGCGTCTAATCATCTAATTTTTATCTTAATTCTAATGGTCTCTTATATTAACCTACTCTAATCTAACAATCTTCTTGATTTAATAAGTGACAAAGATTTCTAATTTACCCGACCATGAAATTTCATTCTTCCATAAATACCCTTTTTCTTCATTTCTTCTTGTGAAAAAGGTCTAATTATGTAAATTTTGTTTTTGTGATTTACAGGCATCCACTTTCCAAGAGTGATAAAGTTATAGTCGCATAAGCCTATACAAATGCTTTATTTTCCCTACAAATGTAGTGTAGATCTAACCAATAAAAAATATATGAGTGTGTAATATGATTTGATTGGGAACCCTTATGAACAATAGTGTGGTGGACTTTTCACATTGTGGTCTACAATGAAAATATTATTATTTTCAATGAAAAAGAAAAATACTAGAGAAAGAGAATGAGAAGGAAAATGTGGAAGAGAGTGACAATTTTAAATGTGGTGACTTTTGGAGTATGACTCTACACTTGAAATTTTCAGATATTTCCCTCATTGCTCTTTCACTTCTCTTTTTGTGCTTTAGCATTGAACCCTTATCTATTATTCCCTTACTTTCTACCTTTGCCACATTACAAGCCAAAACTAAAGTCCTAATTGATCTTGAATTGTGATTGATGATGAAAGGGGACTGCTAGAGGCTTTTCCAGCCTATACCGAGACTATAATCATGATGTGATAGCCTAAGTGATACACTAACCCTCTACACATGAGAGAATAATGGAAGCACTAACCTATAAGGATTGAAAAACTTATCTAAGTTGAGTTTTGATTAATAGTACTTGACTTATTTGATCTACTTTGACAGTTTAGAACCCTTGAAACTATAATTGTTTTTTTATTTGTGTAGAGAGGTGTAGCTGATTGGTAGAGTGATGTTTCAATGCAGTAAAGACGTTTTCTAATTTTGTTTTCATATTTCTTTGCCCATGTGCAAACCTCTAATTGTGGGGCTGTGTTAAATGTCAAATTATGCATATTTTTAGTAGTTTAGAGCACTCTTTGTGTGTTTCTTTGTTTTTTATTTTCTGTTTCTAGTTAATTTTCATTCTTTCTTGTAAAAATTATAGTTTTAGTGAAAATGGGTCACAAAGGGTGCTTTTTAGAGTAAATTCTATTTTATTGTGTTTTGAGTTCTTAAACTGGTTTACTATAATGTTACCTTGACTTTATCTTTGATCAAATCTTCTTAACATGACTAATTTGAGTCTTAATTGTGTTTTCTAACAAGCTTGAGAAGATATTAGAAGAGTTTGAGGTCTAATGAGCTGGTCGTTCTCATAAAAGTTGTCAAAAATACTTTATGAAAAGTCGACATCAACCATCCTAGGGGTAGCAAACTTGGAGAAGTCATTGAACTAAGTTGGACAAATTCATTGGAAGTGCTTCAAGAAGTTAGAAATAAAGAATTTTGGTCAAAGATACAGCCTAGTTAGTAAGGAAAATACCTTGTGTCTAATGTTTTTCTTGTAAAGTCTTTAGTCATTGATTCATTGTATTTTCTTTCTTTAAATAGACTAGAATAGAAAGAACAAAGACACCATTGAAAAGTCACTTCTAAATTCTAGAAATTTTATATTTAGATCATTCTTCTTTGAGTTTTAGGAAATCTCTTGTTGGAAGGAGGTCGGTAAACCAGACTACAATGTGAACAAAGTTGTCTAACTATCCCATATGGCTTGCATTCTTAAACCTTTTTTACACTCAATTTTAGTTCTTTAATACTATTCAATTTCCAATTTTCTTCCATAGTTCATTTGTTGTATTTCATTTACAACTTTCATTTACATATTCTACAGTTTTACATTTTCTTTCTTTTCAGTTTTGCATTTACATATTAATTTGAAGTTTTCAAAACTTATTTTTACAGATTTTTTATTCAATATAAAAATTTATATTTCTATTCAACGTTCTTTCATTGAATTGTTATTTTCCAGTTTTATTTACATTGTAATTTATGTTTTTTGCCATTTTATAGCTTTCTTTTATGAATTCTTGCAAGTTAAAGATTCATATACGTTGTCAAAACCCATTTTCAGTTTACTTGTCAAATCTTGGTTCATGATACTTGATTCATAGTTTCTAGTTTATATTTTTTTTTTCTTGATTTGATTTCTAAACCCTACAACAAATCTAATCATTCTCACCAAATTAATCGGTATCAAAAGATGAAAACTATAAATCAAGAAAAGGTTTTGACACTATTATCATGTTTTTTCATCTTTAAAACTCATCGAGATTAAAGGGGCGCATGATCACATTATGCACATAAGGGACATTGTGACTCAACTAAAAGTTTTGGAGGTTCCCATGTCTGATTCCTTTCTAGTACATTATATTTTGTGTAATCTGCCTCATAAATATGCTCCTTTTAAAATTTCTTATGACACATAACAATAAGTGGTCTATTATGCATGGTTGACCATGTCTGTTGAAGAAGAAGAAAGACTACTAATGAAGGAAGACGAAATGGTGAATTTGACTACTTCTCTTAAGAATAAGAAAAATTAAGTTAGTCAGAAGGGAAATATGCTAAGCCAATTATAAAGTAGAAGTCCAAGTGTTTCTCTTGTAAAGAAAAGAAAGGTCGCATGAAGAAGGATTTCCCAAAGTTTAAGAATTGGCTAGTGAAGAAAGGTAATTTTTTTGCTTTGTTTGTTATGAAGAAAGGTAATCATAACACATGGTGGATTGATTTTGGAACTAGAATCCATGTTTGTAGTACCATGTTTGTAGTACCATATAAGATTATGAGATTGGATAGAGGTGAAGAGTATTATGGTAGATACACTGTGAGTGGATGAGCACCTGATCCATTTGCAATTTCCTTAAGAATATGAGTAACCCTTAAGGGTAAGCAAACCTTACAAGTCCAAAAAAAGAGTGCTAAAAGGAGTTTAAACCTACTAGAAATAATTCATATATATATATATATATATATATATATATATATATATATATTTGGAATTTGAGACATTTCATCACCTTTATGATTACTCAAAATATATGTATATTAGCACTCCAAATTTCCTTATATTTCTTTTCTAAAAGTTTTCTTTTAGTTTAAATAAATATGTTTGAGTTTTAATTAATTAGTTTTTGTTGAGTGTTTAGGAAAAATCAGTTTCATAAAAATGTGTTACAAAGGTTAATTTTGAGAGTATTGTGTTGCATTTAATTTTGTTATGTTAGAATTTCCCTTTTTAGAATAAATTGTCTTTTCCAGGATACCCTTTTATTGTGTTCGTTTTAGGTTTTAAACCCTTGATTAACTTTATCTTTATTGCAGAGCAGCCCCTCCTTTGGTCAACTAAAAAAAAAACTTGACTCATTTTCTCCAAAATGCACAACTCCACTTATGATGCACAATTGGAAACTTGCTGATTAGGAAATTACGTGAATCTCTCTTCAAGAGAATCTAGCGCTATAGATCCTGTGTGAAGAGAGAAAGATTATGTTGATGCAATATGGAGGAAAGTTATCAAGGTCGTGATGATCATATGAAGGCTGAGACGTGATGAGATTGAGGAGGGAGAGCGTGGCAATCCGTGATGAACAAAGAAGAAGTCAAGCTGATCAAGGGCCACGAAGAGTGGTTAAAGATCGCAAGTTGATTCGAGAAGCAAGGATGAGGGTTAGTGATTGGATCTTGCAGAAATTTGCACAAAGCAATGGTTCCTTTTAGGGACTATGTGAAGTGGGCACACATTACCAAGATGTCTTCTTGAGTGTAGAGTAACCCTTACTGCACTATATTTCAGTTTTAAGTTTTCTCCGTTGTTTTATGATTCTACACCATTTACTTTCTTGTCTCAGATTTAAAATTCCTGTAGTAGTTAGTTTATAGGATCATGGTTTCTGTTAGTAGTAATGATAGGAACATTTCATTTCCATGCATTTTTAATTTTTGCACCTACATTTGCATCTTTTAGTTGTTCATGATAAAGCATTCAAGCATCTATATTCTCCCACTATGGTTAGGAACATTCCATCTTGCATCTGAAAATGAAGTTGAGTTGACTTATAATGCATATTGTTTTGTTGTCTCGACCCAAGGATTATAATGCACAAAATTCTGATTCAAACATCCCAAGTTAAGATCTCAACTCTTGATTTTATATCAATCAATATGATTTTGGCTGGCACATTGCAGTGGTCTAAGTTTCCAGGCCCATAGGGTCATACATCCATTCATTCTTCATCTAGTTATGTCTCATTTTATTTCAAGTTCATTTTACCATTGCCTTTGGATTCCATTTCAGGTTTCATGCATTCTGCATCATGTAAATCTGACTCTACTACCAATTAAACTTTACTGATTCTACATTCATTTAGTTCTAGTTCAGATTTCTGCTACCATTGGGTTCCACATATATTTTCATCTATAATGCACATGCACATGCAATGCACATGATTTAGCCTTTAATTAGAAATTTGCATACCACGCAATTCTGCCATTGCATTATATCTGAAGAAACTTTATTTGACTTGGCTGTTATGAATTGATTACCAGATACGCCTTTGCATTCATATCTTTTTCCTAATACAGATTTGAATTCTAGCATGATGCTGATGTAAAGCTTTGAACCATTGATGTTATGCATTTTATATTGCACCTAAATTTTCTATTGTTGTTGCAGTCCATAATTCTACTGTCATTGCCTATTTTCAGTGATCAATTTTTATCTGTTAAAGCATGAGATCCATTCATTCATACATATTATCGTTTCCTCGTGTTAAGCACGTTGTGCATTAGGTTGCAGTAGTGTTCATGATCTCAAATCATTCCTAACTTGGTCTAAGATTTGCATATGCATTCACACTTATAAAGTGGTCATGATTTTACATTTTCCTACTGTTACAGATCCAACTCTACTGTTATAGGGTCACATGCATCACATATCATGCCTTGCATTCATGTATATATTCTTTTAGTTCCAATCATGCATTTAGTTTAACTTTTAATTGAATAAAATTCTGCATTTTCTCTTAACTTTTCTTTATTTTAATTTCTCCCCTTTGTTTTCTTTTATTTTCCTTTTAGCGAGATTAAATTACGCAAACTAGACTTAACATGCACCATTTTCTTGGATTCGATCTTGGGTCAATTTCCCTAAACTTCGTTGGAAGAATTATTTAGGTTTTGTTTAACTCTAAAAAACAACTATGAAAATTTGACTTAACAATGTATCTTTACTCGCTTCGTTCTAAGGATGAAACTTTAGATGCCTTTAAAGTTTTTAAGGCTGCACTATAGTTATAGTGCGGAAAGCAACTTAAGGTTATGAGATTGGATAGAGATGGAGAGTATTATGGTATATACACTATGAGTGGATGAGCACATGGTCCATTTGCGAAATTTCTTCAAGAACATGTGTAACCATTAAGGGTAAGCAAACTAACAAGTCCAAAAAAGTGCTAAAAGGAGTTCAAACCTACTAGAAATAATTCATATATATATATATATATATATATATATATATATATATATATATATATATATATATATATATACATATTTATGGAATTTGAGATATTTCATCACCTTTATGATTACTCAAAATATATGTATCTTTACTTGCTTTATTCTAAGGATGAAACTTTATATGCCTTTAAAGATTTTAAGGTTACATTAGAGTTACAGTGTGGAAAGCAACTTAAGATTATGAGATTGGATAGAGGTGGAGAGTATTATGGTAGATACACTATGAGTGGATGAGCACTTGGACCATTTGCGAAATTTCTTCAAGAACATGGGATTTTTTCCCAATACAATATGTCTTGTTCTTTTGATCATAATTGTGTGGTAGAAAGAAGAAATCGAACTTTAATGGTTATGGTGAGAATCATGAGGACTCATACAAAGCTTCCTAGATTCTTGTTGATTGAAACACTTAAGACGATTGTATATATAGTGAATCGAGTTCTAACCAAGGTTGTTTTAAAAACACTTTTTGACTTATTCAAAGGTTGGAAACCCAATTTACGACATATACGCCTTTAGGGATGCCCATCTAAATTGACATTTTATAACCCACAAGAGAATAAACTAGAACCTAAGACTATTATATTTCATTGAATATGTTGAAAAGTCCAAAGGTTATAGTGTTTTATTGTCCATTTCATAACACTAAAATTGTAGAATAAAGGAATGTAAAGTTTCTTGTAAATGACTTGATTAGTGGGAGTGATCTAATTCAAAATAATCATAATGATGTTCAACCCTCTCAATCAAATGACAGACCGATAGTCATTCATGCTCCTTTAGTTCAAGCGTGTTTTAAACAACCCATTATTCGAGTTCCATAAATTATTGAAGATAGATCAAGTTATTGAGGAACCAGTTGATCAAGTTTCTAATCAAGGCAATAAAGCAACACTAAGAAAAACTACAAGGATCAAAAGATTAATCAACAATTTGTAGTGATTATGAATTGTATTTACATGAATCAAATTATAACATTGGAGCCGAAAATAATCTTGAATGGGAACAGATGAAGAATGTTTCATATGCTTTAGTTGTTGGAAATGTAATGTATGCTTAAGTTTGCATCAGACCTGACATTTCACAATTGGAGTTTTGGGAAGATATCAGAGTAATTCAGGTGTTGACCACTAGAAAGCTAGAAAGAAGGTAATCAATTATCTCCAAGGATCAAAGGATTTCATGCTCATATACAAACAAACTGATAGTTTGGAGGTGATAGGCTATTTCTATTTAGATTTTTCTGGTTGCATTAATACTAAAAAATCAACATTTTGGTATATTTTTATTCTAACTAGTGGAACTATATTTTGGAGCAGCAAAAAGTATATCTTGACTATTACTTCCACTATGGAGGCTGAGTTTGTTTCTTATTTTAAGGCTATCTCACATGGTTTATGGTTTAAGAGTTTTATATATGGGTTTAGAATCATGAATTCAGTTGTTAGGCCATTGAAGTTATTTTGTGATAACTTTGTTATGGTATTTATGGCTAAGAATAGTAGAAGTGAAAGTCAAAGTAAGCACATTGACATTAAATATCTAGCCATAAAAAAACGTACTAAGTTGTCATTGAGAACAGTAGCACTGAGTTAATGATTGTCGATCATTTGACTAAAGTCATGCCATTAAAGGATTTTAAGGATCATTTAAAGCAAATGGGACTGGGTTCCATGTTGTGACAATCATTAATTTTACTTTGATAAAACTCTTATTTAGTTTTGTTCTCATTTTACTGTGCACATATTTGTTTATTTTGAGAAATTTCGTTTGACCCAGAATAAACATATGGTTTATTCATTATAGCTAAGAGTCTTTGATAAGAGATTTGATATACGGTGATATATGGGAGATAATACTTGTAACGTCCTTAAAGAATATTACTTAAATTAATATGTAAAGATATAAAAGAAGATTAAACGTCACAACATTATTTATCCCAAAATGCAGGAAAACAAAAATTCAATATTCAATGCGACCATACTCAACGAAAATTAAATCAAAAGTTATTACAAGTTCCCATAAAACCATAAAATCAAGAGTAAAAATCCCTAGCTCTAACCCAGCTAGCCCTCACTCCGCAGTCCGAGCACCATCAGCAACATCTGTATTATCACCTGCTCCCGTGTAACGAGTTACACGATCATCGCCAAGCACATACAGAAAGGGTGAGCTCAACAATATAAGAAATCACATAAATTAAATAATATAAAACACCCAATCTTATTATCATAAATAAACCTTGGTTACATTCCCAACACACCCCAAGGCTTTTCAACCTTTCACAAACAACAAGGTTAGCCATGGAATCAGGATTCATGATGCTCACACGAACCTACCCGCTCGTGGCCCTGCCTCTGCGAACCTCCCCGCTCGTAGTCCTACTCTACGGACCTACCCGCCCGTAGTCCAACACATGTGATCCACAAGCTACGTACCTCCCCGCACGCAGCATCTCTCAACTGTGAGTACGGAACATATGAACCTACCTCGCTCGTATCCCCACAGGAGAGTAATCGAGTATGAACCTCCCCGCTCATACTATCACATGTTATCCACCATCCATGAACATACCCGCTCATGGCATAACATCTCCTGATCCACGTTTCATCAAAGCGTACAAATATTACACACAAACTACACCAAACTCGCTTGGGCTAGAAGCCTTAGCTTAAGCGATCAGGCCTGTCTCACTTAGGCTAAGCTTCCTCACCTGAGCGAGCATGCTGCCAGGGTTCACGTGCGAAGGCTCGCTTAGGCGAGATGGCCTTTCCTGGGCGAGATCTCCCCTTCGCTCAACACAAAATCACTCGCCTAGGCGGCGAGACATCAGAACACACCCTCCTTAGTTGCGATTTCTCGCTAAGGCAAGTACCTCTCGCTTGAGCGAGGTACTCTGTCGCTCAAAACATGGGCTCCTCGCCTGAGCGAGTCCCTCGAGCACAACCTCACCACTACGCGATTTCTCGCCTAGGCGAGCTGCTCTCGCCTGAGCGAGATGTGCAGACACAACCCAAAATTTCGTTTCTACTATTCTCGCCTAGGCGAGCCTAGTTAGCTCGAGCGAGAATAGCAAATATTCTCCCTGTCATGCGCGCAGAAACCTACACGCAAAATCCCCAAAACCCCATTCAACTATGTCCAGCAATACATCACAGGATTTAACATTTTGTGCATGAATTGAACATCAAATTAGTCACTCCATTTGCGAAAACAGTCCCTCAATAACAACAGTACAGTAAATTCCCATAATTCCCATACAATGCGTACAAATTGACCAAACCCGCATAGCAACCATTTCACCACTGATTCATACCATAAGAAGCACGAAAATTCGTGATCAAACCCAGTTATACATGCAATCTCAAAGTATACGAAATTCACAAACATAAAAACACGCAAAGGAACTCCTCTAACCTGAAAATCCTTGCTGAATTGGGTCTTTTAACCTTGACTTTGCACTACCACTAATAATTCCCCTTTTGCTCTCCAAACTCAGATTTCTTGGTTCTCTTTGACTCTCCTTGGCACCCCAAACTCGTGCTCCCCTTTTACTCTAAATTTCAGACTTCACCAAAACCCTTCTAATTACCCAAATTTCCCTTTTTATATGGTTCTTCACTATGTGTTGTCTTTCCCTTCCCTTGGAAGCCCAAGAGTTCTAGGGTTTTCCCACCCTTTCACATTCAGACCACAAGCATTTTAACAAAAATAAAGAGCTAATTTGTTCTCAGCAAGGGTTGAACCCATAACCACTCAATCACAAGGCAATTGCACAACCAATTTATCCAAGTCATGTTTATGATAATCCCCAATATTTTAGGATTTCATTATCACATCTCACACTCAAATATATCAATAAAATAACACACAAAAATTGACATACATAGGACTCGAACCCAAGTCCTTTCAGACAATCAAAGTACTCTCAACCACTTGAGCTAGTACTTTTCCACGTCATAACCCTCTGCATTAAATGCCTTAAAGGCTTTCATTACCCGCATTTATTAAACAATTATTTACTTAATTATTTTTCTTGGGTCTTACAATACTCACTTTTGGAGGACTAGTCACCATGATCCATGTATTTAGTTTCTTGTATTGATTGATAAGAGATAAATGGACCAAGTGGGAGAAGGCCAGATGTAAAACTAATGCAAGAAAAGAAATAAAGACTAACCTTCATCCATTGTCACTGTCACGAGAATCCTTTATTAGTTTCAAACCCCCACTCTATAAACTTTTATACCATGGAAGAGAGCAGATTTGGTGACCAAAAGCATAGAATCACTTGTGAACTATATAGAGTTCTCTACCCATCACAAAGTAGTTGTCATAATAAATCGTTGCCAATTATATGGATTACAATATCAAAATTTATGTAACAATTATAAAATTGATTAGAAATTGGACCACATTTATGAAAATAATTGACCATGTGATTATCTCATGTTATCCCACATATCACATATTTGGAAAATTTCCAACAGATTGTGTTACCAAGCGATTAAGAAAAAAGAAATATTGAATAATCTATCTTTACATAATGTATTAATTTGCATGTTATTTTATATGTATTAACTAAAGAGAAAAATATTTTTGAAAATGAATTTTAAACTCTCACTAATTGTATTAAATTACATGTTACTTTACACAAACTATCATCTCGCAAACTATAAAACAATACTATGAAAAGAAAAGTTCTAAAAAAAATTTGAAATATATTTCAACTATCGTTTTTCATATTTCTCTTATTTTGTACAAGGATTCATGTGCCCTAACTAATATCACTTATACACTTCATAAATATTAGGAAAGTTTAAAAGGCGAATAATTAAAGAAAATATTATGTTCATGTGTGTATATATAACCTTTGAAGTGTTGTTACAATTGTGATAAATAATAACCTTTTGGTTTGTGCATTGAATGGGAGATTGTTGCAAATGACATTTGTACTACACCTAGGCCGACTAGTAAAGCTGCACGACTAGACCCGCTTACGTACCGCAAGCAGTTATCAAATGAATAACCGGACAAACATAAGCGGCCTAGGCCGCCTACTTCAGAGGACAAGACGACATTTGTTGACTATTCCAGACTTAGAATATTACAGACAAGGCCCCTAGTACCAACAATCATTAACTAAAGGCCTAGGCCAAGGCTCGGCCATTCTACGACCCAAACAATGGCCCAACCCACCACAAGGCCAAACATAATTAATAGGCTTAAATATATATTTGGTCCCTATTTTTGTCAAAATTATTCAATTTGGTCCCTATTTTTGTTGTTTGATCAATTTGGTCCTCATTTTTGTAAAATTGCATTCAATCGAGTCCTTTTGGTAAATAGTATTAAAATTGTTAACGGAATAGTGACACAGTGGAATTGTATAGCTGATGTGGCTCGTTATGCATTTTTTTTGACAGATTGTTTATTTAATTTTAACAATTCAGAAAAAAGGCTATTATGTTAAATTAAAAAGGTAAAAAAGTGGGTAAGCAACATTCAAGTAATTAAGTGGAGCGAGGGTTAATTGTGCAGCGATAGAAAGGGGAAAAATTAGGGTTCTTAGGCACGAAATAAAAATTAGGGTTCTTGAGAAAGAGGGAAAATATTTGCTGAAATATTATTCTGCTGCATCCTACTTCGATACATTCAACGAGGTTCGTGGGTGAAGTTCGTCATGGGGTAGTTCGAAGGATTGCAGCGTCAACGAGGTTAGTTGATTGTCAATATTAGTTTAGTGTGCTGGCCACAGTTTTGCTTGAAACCCTAATTTCTTCCTTAAATCAATTTCACTAACTTTTAAACCTACAACAACCATAAAATTTCACTATGCCAACGTCATTGCCAAAAATTTGACACGTAACCCAAACAGTTCTACCGTGTCACTGTTCCGTTAACAATTTTAACACGAAATTTTACAAAAATGAGGACCAAATTTACCAAACAACGAAAATAGGGACCAAATTGAATAATTTTGACAAAAATAGGGACCAAATGTATATTTAAGCCTAATTAATAACTCTATAAATAGACGTGGACCCCAAAAATTAAAGGTACGCATTCATTAATCCCTTAATAAAGAGATTTGACTTTCTGAGAATTCTTTGACTGACTTGATCGTCGGAGCCCTCTTCGTAGGTAACCCCTCAGGGGTCTAAACCGTGCATACCAGCAGATGACATACGCAAGCCGAGGAGGAGCCAACTCGAGAGATTGCGGATTGAGGTAAGGTGCTATTTATGTCTAACTTCTCTTATCTGTCTCTGTAGGAACAATTGGCGCCCACCGTGGGACACGAAGTAACACCTTACCTATCAACCTGCATACTGTCGACGATGGTTTCTACTCGTAGCAAAACTGGAGTCACGAAGCAGCCTGAGACGGGTCCCACCGCGCCTCCTAACATCACCCCAGACTTCGTCGCCATTCTTGAAGGCCAAGTCAAGATGCAACAAGAGCTCGCTGACCTGAGAAAGCGCAACACTGATGAGATTGAGGCACTCAGGCAAGAAAACTCACAGCTAAGAAAGAAGATCGAGGCTGATCCTACCCATAAGGGGAAGGCCAAGGAATTATCAGAAGCCCCCAAGTCTCCAGCTTACCAGCCTAGTGAGGAAGAAAGCGAGTACAACCTTACCCCGCACACCTTCACCACCACTCAGCAAACACCCATTATTTCTACCCATCACATAAACATCCATCCCACTATCCCCAGACACACCACAACACCTACCCCCGCTGCCACCCTTCCCACTACCCATATACCACCTCATAACTTCACCACTATTTTCCCTACCCTCGTCCACCACCCCATTCCACCACACCTGTTGCCACCCCAACCACCCAAGCGTCGCCACCCTTTCACTGACACCATCACCAACACCCATCTCCCTGCCTAGTGGGAACCCTTCACACTGGACCGCTATACGGGAGAAACCGACCCTAACGAACACCTCAAAGGTCCTTCCCTTGAATGGTCCAGTACCCTCCCACCATACTCCATCGAGTTTTTCGACACCCTCTCCCACATGTTTACTACCCATTTCGCGGGTAGCCGCCAACATTAAACCACAATCAAATCCCTTCTCAGCGTTAGACAAGAACAAGACGAGACACTACGGGCTTTCATTGACCGCTTCAGCAAGGTCGCCCTTTGCACACCCCACCTCAACTAAGAAATGATAATGCAATGTATGGCCCTCACCCTCAAACTCAGACCATTCGCTTATAACGTCTACCTCCACCCCCTCCCCTGCGCAACCATGCACGAACTTAAGCTTTGTGCTGCGGACTACATCCGCATGGAAGAGATGCATACCCTTCACACCAAGTTCTGCAATGATTACACCCCCTCCACCGCTGCCCGTGACAAACCACTCCCACATCTTGACTCTAGGCCCAAAGAGCCTAGATAACCACGCTTCACCAAATATGCGCCGCTAAGTGTCCCCAGATCCCGCCTTCTTGACAAAGCCCTCCATGCCGACCTCATCCCACCACCTTGCAAAACATCCAACCCCCCAATGTAGACATGACCAAGTACTGCCGCTACCACAAAAACAATGGTCACACTACAGATGAATGCAAAGCACTCCAAGATAAAATAGAAGAATTGGTTTTTGCCCTCATTTAATGTTTAATTCTGGTATTTAATTGAATTTGTGTGCTTAAAGATTGATTTAATTGGGATTTCCTATAATTGGGTTTATTGAGCATGAGATACAAAAACATGTTAAAAATAGCTTTTTAGTTGCATAAATGTTCTTTGGATATTTTGAGGTGTGATAGTGTAGCTGCAACTAAGTTGAGCTCATGGAGGTGTGGAAATAAATTGATTAAAGATTGGACAAAAGTGAAGAAGTTTTGCTAAACCAAGAAGAGAGGAACACAAAAATTGGACCTTGCGGTTTTCTTTATCTTTATGATAGAAGATAATTTGGGAAAAATATATCTTTAGAAATTTTATTTGATATTTTTAAATAATTATCTTATTTAATTATA
>Ga0209589_1002605_pt1 | contig 31419 bp, 23 predicted proteins | sample CowpeawhiteBW_FD_187525 | JGI IMG/M metagenome (GOLD analysis project Ga0209589, IMG submission 187525) | Root nodule microbial communities of legume samples collected from California USA - Cow pea white BW (SPAdes) (version 2) | ecosystem: Host-associated > Plants > Roots > Nodule | place: USA...
AAAACAACTTAGCATTATTAACACAGCTTAAGTAATAAACAGATACCTTCAATATCTATTATCGGATGCACCGAATTATAAACCCTAACTAGACCCTTAGTGGGCCACTTATCCACAAACTTCAACAACATCCCCACCACCTCCCTATCACTAGCCGACAACTCCTCCACTCCCATGTCTTTATATCGAGAAAGATTGTTGGTCCAGCTAAAGGGAAACTTGGTACTCCCATCCACATTCAAAAAATGAGATTTACCCCCTTCCTTGACAACGACTTTGAAGTACCCGTCCTTGAAATGCTTGAAAGACTGGGAGAAAGCATCCAGTCTGCTGATGCTGGGGCGACTGATTAAAGAGAGCCAAGTAGCCGGTCTCCGGGGTCTGGTGTCATAAAAATATAAGAAAGCATAGGGAGTAGGCTCCAAATATAAGGACTTGCACAGAATGCGGAAGGCCTGCAAGTAGGCCCAACTATTAGGATGTAGCTGGGTAGGTGCCACATTCAACGCCCGCAGCACACCTATAGTGAAATCGTCTAAGGGCAGTCGCACATGAAGCTGAGAGAAATGGCACATATACATATAGAAGAATTTTTCGGTAGCCCCCTCCTGCCCGTGGCATACCCGGTCGACGACACTCACCCTCTCCAGCGAAACAATGTCTTCACTAGCACCCTTGGAAATGACAGGCGTGCAGTTCAACCAAGAGTCCAACAAACGAGACCACTGGAATAGAGACGACTGATCACGGACATCAGCAGCAACCCACCCATAGCCGCCTTTCGCCGGCCAGTTGCTCTCCTCCAACTCTTCAGGAGGATCCTCTCGAACCTCCCTCACAACCTCCATCGGCATCCCGCTCGTAACAACTCCAGAACTCGTACCCTCTCCGTCAAGTCGCCTATCCTTACTTCTATCTGACTCAGTACTTTCACTACTACTAGACGAAGACACACTACCACTACTGGACATACCTGATTTTGTTTTTTACGAAGAGATATCGGTCGAAATTGAGGACTATGTCGGACAGTTTTACGCGCACAAGATCTCTAAATTCAGAATTCACAAATGAAACAAGTAACCCCTCATCTGTTTGCAAACACATATTTATAGCCCACAATCCCAAACGACGAACCTCTTCCCGCCAAAACCATACCACAGACCAATCGACACCATCATTGCAAAAGATATGACACTTCAAAACGACGGCGCCAAAACTTTTTCGATTTGACCAACTGACACCCTTTCACCTACCTTCTGACGGTTACAAATTCTAAGCCTTAACACTGTTCACCACACTTAAAGGCTGGGGGACTGGTGTATCACACCTAGCCGGTTCCGCTAGCTTATCAACACATATCATCCTTGACCGACAACCCATATCGGACAAGGCTGGAGGGCTGGTGTACCGTACCTAGCCGAACTCGACCAAGTAAATAATGTGCACATCGAGACTGCCAAGTACCCAGGCTAGGCCGAGTTAGCCTAACTTGTACCGGTTTTAACCTAAACTAAATATCTAAGAGGACAACCTGCACCTCATATCACCAACATAAGCCATTTAGGCAAGTAGTCGGTCTAGACCGACCACTCGAGCATATCTGGTAAGGTTGGGGCCCAGGCCGACTACTCCAATAACTTAGCGAAAATTGAAGCCCCCACGTTCAATAGGTCTCAAGGGCCTGGGTTAGGGCCCAGGCCCACTCATGGCCCAAACTAGAGCCCAAGTCAAGGCCCAGCCTATGAAATGGTCAAACGTCATTAATGCTCTATAAATACACGTGGACCCCATCATTTAAAGGTACGCATTCATTAATCACTGATTTGACTCTCTAAGAGCTTTGACTTACTTGAGCTTCGAAGACTCTTCTGCAGGTAACCCCCTGGGTTCAAGCCGACATGTATCGACTGGGAAGAGGCCAACTAAGGAGATAGCAGACTACGTGGTAAGATGACGCTTGTACCTAACCTATCTTATTTGTTCTCTGCAGGAACAGTAAGAATGATTAAATTAAACAAAATAAAAAGAAGATATTAAGTCTGAATCGAAGAAACTCAACATGAAAATATAAACTATTTAATTTGAAAGAAAAGGGTAAAAAATATATAATATCCGGTATAATAAATAATTAAAGATGAGTAACTTAATTAACTGCGGTATAATTAATAGGTATATTATCTATCAAAATAAATCAAAATTACCTTAATTAGAAATTTAAAAGATATATAAAAAAAATTATAACTTTCATTTCAAAACAGAATTAAATAACCATAATATATATATATATATATTTCATTTCAAAAAATAACCTTGCTCAAGTTGTGTTTCAATAACAATTTAACAATAAACATTTGCTTCATAAAAGATAATCTTGACAAAGGTTTTCTAATTGAGTTTACCTTTTTATAGAACTTCAAATAGTAGAGATCTTATTAAAGATTTTTTTTAAAATAAATAAATTTCTAGATCTTAATTGAGAATAAATGATATTTGTTTACCAATTTGAAAAATATGTTATAAATTATGAATGTTTAAAATAAAAATATCTATCTAAAAAATGACTAAAAGATATCTTTATAATCTTTCTATTTATTTTAATATACTTTTATTTTCATTCTTCAATGAATTTAAGGGTTATAAAATAGAAGTGATAATAATTTAAATTGTGTGATTATTGCAAAAAACATAATTCATTTTATTAGATAATTCAAATCGTACCTTAAAAAACATTTTAACATATAAATTAATAGTTAATCTGATTGTTAAAATTAGCTACATATTATATTTATGAAAAGTACAAAGTAAAGTAATTTTCGAAATTCAGAAATAAAAGTAAATTTAAATTTAAAGAACCTAAAATAAAAAGAAATTTAATTTAAGGGATTAAAATATAATTGAAATTATTTTTATTATAATTGGGTAATGAAAATAGTTTGAAAAGAAAGTTAAAAAAAGCTTAAATACATATTTTATCTCTATTTTTGTTGAGTTTATTTTTTAATTTAATTCAATTTTTTTTTTCAATTTGGTTCTAATTTTCTTTAATTTTGTTCAATTTAATTATTTTTGCTAACAATATTTAAATAATTAATGTGAACAATGAATGCTACATACAGTACTAACGTGGTTTTTTGTTGTTATTTTTTTTTAATTTTTTCTTAATTTAAAAAAAGAATTCATGTGTCATGCAATGTCATGTGATAGTACTAGTTATATTCGTTAATTTTTGTTTAATTTAGTCCCAAATATTTTTAAAAATTGAGCAATTTTATTTTTTTCTTAACTAAAACCAAATTTACTTTTTATATAAATGATATACTGATATTTTTATTAAATATTTTTTGTTCATAATTATAATTGGTGTAAAATTAAAATAATGTCACCTCAGACTTAACATGGACATTTTTAAAATTAAGAAAAAATTTAAAAAATTAAAAAAATGATGGGATAACACGTGACATTTATTGTTCACATCCGTTCACTATCTACAATGTATTAAAAATTAACTAAATTTAGAAAATTAATACCAAATATAGAATTGAATTAATCTTATAAAATATAATATCGGATATAATAAATAATCAAAGTGTAACTTACTTAACTGCTGCATAATTTATTATCTATCAAAATAAATTATAATTACATTAATTACAAATTTAAAAGAAATATAAAAGAAGTTATAAGTTTCATTTCAAAATATAATTAAATAACAATATATATATATATATATATATATTATAACAAATATTTTAATTAAATTATTATCTTGATTGCAAAATAGTTAAAATTATCTCCAAGAACATTAATGAATGTCTTACTGTCTTTGTAAAAAACAAGTGCATCTATAATGGAGTTAAAAAACGTTCTGAATAATTTTACATTTGTTTCAAAAAACAATTTAATGCATTGATAGCTGGCTCTGGCAGGGACTAAGTTCTAAGTTAAAAGTTGTTTGTTTCTTCTCTCAACATTCAAAATCAAACCATACAAAAAAAAAACTTAACGAACTCTTCAATTTCCAGCGAGAAACCGGTGTCACTTGTATCCCTTGTGAGAGTTGGCGACTGAATCAGCATCCATGGTCGAGTTGGGTTCCACCTCATCTCCGCCGCGTCCGGTGACTGTCAACGGTGCTGACGAGGACGCGGCGCTGGCGAAGTCGCGGTTTCTGACTCGGAAGGAGGTTCTCCAGCGGCGGCTCCGGCGAGTGAGGCAGCTGACGCGGTGCTACCGGACCCACTATTGGGCCCTAATGGAGGAACTGAGGTCCAAGTACAGAAACTACAGTTGGACCTATGGGAAGAGCCCTTTCAAGGAGGATCACAACAACGAGGGTGACAATAACAATCCAAACGGCGTCGTCACTGGCGTCGGTGGCGGCGACGATATCGTGCGGTGTCGTTTCAGCGGCTGCAAGACTAAGGCCATGGCTATGACGATATACTGTCACGCTCATATACTGTCCGATTCCAAACAGAAGCTATATCAGGGATGCAAAGCTGTTGCGAAGAAGTGAGTTCTTTTTTCTACTGTGATTTTTTATTATTTCAAATTGAAACTATATCTTTGGATATTGAATTGAAATTGGAAAATAATGTGAAAAGTGAAATTAAAATTAAATATATAATAAAAATACACTTTAATGTCCTTTTTTTTTATTTGGAATGCTATTTCGTTTTGGAACCTTTTTTGTATGCTAATTTAATTTACAGAACTCGTGTTTGAAACTAATTTAATGATTGAGTATGTATAGCTTAGTTTGATGGATTACATGAATAGTGTGGTTCTAGGGCCTGTGAGGTTAGTGGAAGAAGAAGAGAGGTTGTCGTTTTATTGTCTAATTTTTTCAATGAATTTTGTTTCCCTAAGTTAGTTGTTTGGCTGTGGAAAATTGATTACTTTGCTGTGCTTCAGTTTACCGTTGGCTATTTTAGCTTCAGTATCCACTAGGTTGGCTTAGTGTGTTTGGTTCATTGGTTACACAACTTTTGAAGCACCCAAAGTGAGACTGTGTTTGATTTGGCTTCGGTCATGTTGAATGCCAATCCAATGTGAGAGGAGGATTGGGTTCTAGGAGAATTGGAAAGTTAGAATTTGCTGAAACAATCACACAGTGAAGTATGTGTCTTGTTTGCATTCTGAATGTAAAAGCAAACATATCCTTATGGTGTGTTTGAAACATCATTCCGCTGCCTCGAAGATAAATCCTTCATGAGAGAAGGTTTCACTTGAATGGAGCTTTGGAATGTGTGTTTTACCTAAAACAAGCATACACTTAGGGATTTTGTTTTTTCCAATTAGAAGACCCCAAACCTCAATTGAATTAAAAGCTTGTTTCATGTTTAGTGGAGTTCAATTGGAGTTTGGACTGTTTAAACTGAAAACAAACATGCCCTTTTGTGTTTGGATTTTAGTTAGGAAATTAAGTTAGTCAATTGAAGTTGAAAGGTAAATTTTGCTTTTAACTCTATTTGAAAAAAAGAAGTGAAACATGTTTGTACAATGTTCAATGAAAACTAAAAGTTGGTTTGGGTGTTCCAATTGAAATCCAAATACACCCTTAGAAGTGGGGGGTTGGGTGGGTAGTTGCATAACATTCTAGATCCAAAACATTTTGTCGCAAGTTGTACAGTAAAAAAATAATCAGTGTTTCTATACTTCTGTTTAGTTTTGGTAAATATATTTTCTAATTGATTTTTTAAGAGAAATAACAACCATTAATTTGTGTTTCAGCCTCTGCACTTTAGAGTGTCCCTCTTAATCTTTTATCTATGACATTAATTCATTTATGGGCTACCTCAAACATTTCTCGAGTTTATAAGCTAAAAGAGCAAAAAAAGTGAATCCACAAAATATGCAATAGAAGTTGTGGATTCCGAAAATTGAAAACAGTAATCTAACACATTACTTACTAGTTCAACCTGTTTACAAATCTGTAATGCTTCAATAATTTTGTCACTCAAAATCTTATTTATGAGAGAAAGTATCCAACCTTGTGACTCATGGTGTCAAATGAAAGTTAAACTCCTCTTGCAAAAATGAACCCATTTCTAAGTTCAAAGGTTCAGACCTGACACATATTTTGTCTGAAAGAGGAGTTTGATTCAAATTCTTGATAGTATTCAGCATATTGCACTTTACCAGTCAGCATCTCTTTTAGGAATTGGTATGTTACATTACTTACAGGAATGCGATTTGCAGAACTTCCAACATATATGTAGACCTTTGTGATTTCTTGCTATTTGCATGTCATAGTAGCTTGCTAAATAGTGATAATTTCAGTACTCACTGGACCTATATAAATCATGTTGCACTATGCCAATTTTAGGTTCGATATGGAAGATCTTTCTTGTAAAATTTTAGATTTCTTAGCCTATTTTGCTGGATTAAGCTATTGAATGCGAGCTCTGTAATGAATACTGGTCCTCGTACCTACAATTGGTAAATCAATCTTTCTGTCTCTTTCCTTGTGATGTAAACCTTTATGTTTGAATAATCTAGGCTAAGAATCTTCAGAATTCATAGTTCTCATCAATAAGGACGTGTAGAAATACTAACTATTATAAAATAATCTAGGGTGAGAATCTTCAGAATTCATAGTTCTCATCAATAAGGAAGTGTAGAAATACTAACCATTATCCATTGGGGAAGATTGATGCCTTAAACTTGTAGAAATTGCTATGTGGAATATAAACTTTTATTTCTCTTTCCTCTTTTTAGATTTCTATACTTGATTTGAAATCTAGAGACATACTTTATCAGGCAGACGCAGACGTGGCTTCATTTTGTTTGGATATATATCACTTCCTTCACTAAATAAGTAAAAGTTATTAGGGTCATCTCACTTCATTTAATTATTAGACCATATATATTTGCCACACACGAGATTTCTTACATATTTTTCATTTGCAATATCTGGAGCAGACAACATTTCTCACGGAGTTCTTGGCTTTTTTTCAGTTTGCCAGCAGGGCCTTCATTTTGTAATAAACCAGTATTGAAATCGGTGGTTCCTGCTGCATGCCCAACTCATCTTCAATTTGGTGAAAGGTGTTTAGCTCGTGCGTTAAGAAGGGCTGGGTTAGGGAATGCTATCCCTAATAATCGTAAGCCTACAGTGAAGTTTCATCTAGTGGTTTCTGAATTTGTCCACCAAATTCAAAAGAAAAGAAAGCTTGCATTGAAGGAAACTGCTCTCAAAGTTGAGACTGAATAAAAAACTAAACTAATCTGCAGATTATAGAAAATATAATATCACATTCCTAAAGATTTTTCTGTGTATAGAATGAATATTCTCGATTCTTAAACATAGGATTATGTTTAAAAGCTGAAGCATTTAGTGCCAAAAAAATCCAGGATTCTACACAAGTATGTTTGTAAAATTTTCTGGCCTTGTTTATCATTTAGTCCTATTCGATGAGCAGCATCATAGAATATTCAACTGTTGTTTCTTCTTCTCATAAAATAACATAATTTTTGCTTGTTCTTCAAGTAAGAAATTTGTATATGCTTTTGAAGGTTTTGCATGGATTGGGAATCTCAATCCTAAAATTTTGATTCTGGAGATCATATCATGCCTAACTCACTTAATCCTGCGTAGAGTTGTTGATTTGTATATATGAAGTTGGTCTCACTAATTATATTTAATAAAAGTTGGTCTCTCTCTAGCATATGACCATACTGTTTCAACAACATGAAAGGACCAATTCTGCTAGTTGTCACGTAGTTTCTTCTGTTACATGAATTTAAATTTTTAAGTGCTATGGTGTTGCTGTCCGGGTTTCTTCATTTAATTATTTACATATTCTGTTTAAGAATGATTTTGATTGCATTATCTATTGCTTGCCCTTTCACAAGTATCTTAAAGGCTATTTCCCTTAATTAATGGAGAAAAAAAATCTTCTGGTTATTTGAGTGGTGTCTAAACATATCTGTGGAAGTAGGACCACAGCCAGATGCTTCTGAAGTGTAAGGAGTAGTTTTGAGAATAATAAGGGATAGAATATCAAGGCTGGAAATTTTTGTAACTCTATTTGATTTTTACATGTGCAATTAATATAATTTTAACAAGTGATTTTTCTAGTTAATATTGCATTTTAAAAGAAGTCAAGTACTGGATAGTAAAATTGACAAATAATTTTATGATTTATCAAAATTTTTCTGTTAACATTGCTTGATTAATGCTTCACTTTTTTTAAGTGGCCATTTCGAAAATGGTCATTTTTAAATTTGAGGGAGTGCAAAGAAATTGTGGAAAAGAGACTGTCGTAGTAATTTCCATTAATGAGAATGTTACATGGAAACAAAGACAATACTAAATAATAATTGAGGCTTTGGTCATTGTAATTAAGTATAATTGTTAAAGTATGTAAATCAAATATTATTTTTAGACAAAGACAATGGATAAGCCAAAAACATGACATACATTGCAGAAGCCACTTCAAAGCACAAGATTAGATAAAGATGCTATTCTCTCCATAATCGCTAAATTGGGTTCCAAGCATAAAAAATTTGGACCGAATCTCCATTGGATACTCTTTTTACCCCTTTTTTTCTTCTCAACATTTCAACAACAGAAAGACAATATAATCAGAAGCAGTTAGATCTCATCCCTTTCTCCAATCCTAACCTTTATGTGTTTGCTTATTATAGGTTAAAACAGATATGAGACTTTCTAATCTAACAATCCCAAAAGCATAACAACGTCTCTAGTTGTGTCACAAATTCTGCTTATTTGAATGTCTGATGAAAAACATTTCATCAAAAATATAACATATACATGTATTTTCTATTGCAGTTTTCTATGTTGACAACATGAAGATAGAAAACTGCAATAAGAAACTTTATCCTGTGTTCTTTCTCTTTTTCGAAGCCTTCCCACCATAGAAAAACCCTGTGGCGTACCGTGAATTGGCAAGCTCCCGAGGCACAGCTGCTCCACCAGATTTCAGAACATCAATTAAGTCAGCAAAAACATTCTTATTTTCCTCATTCACAAAAACTATACCTTCACCTTCCTCTCCCATTCTAGATGCTCTTCCAATCTGATGTACATATTCCTTAATGGAATTAGGCATGTCAAATACAATAACCTGTCTTACACCCAGCAGATCTACCCCTCTGCCTAAAACTCCAGTAGCCACAACCACTGGGACCTCACCCATGAAAAAGGACTGCATTATTTCTCTCCTTTCCTTCATAGACTTCTCCCCATGAATTGAAACTGCTTTAATTCCTGTGGCAACTGTAATAGCATTAGCCAGAAGATCTGCTCCAAGTCTGGATCCTACATATACTACAACAGGTGGCTTAAAATGCTTCACACTTGTCAAAATGTCAAACAACTTCTGCTTCTTTTGCTTTGACTCAACCCAAATAGCTACCTGCTTCACAGCCTTATTTGCACTATTAGGTTCTCCAACAGAGATAACCACTGTACCTTTCGCCAAAGTGTTAATCATCTTCTCTAAATCATTAGACATTGTTGCAGAATACATCAAGACCTGGGGTTGTGACAGAGCACTGTATATCTGCATGACCTGATCTCTAAAACCCCTTTGCAGCATACAGTCCACCTCATCCACAACAAAAGTCATCACATCATCTAACTCAATCTCATGCTTACTTAGAAGATCAACAAGTCTTCCTGGGGTTCCTACAATCAATTCCACCCCTTGTTGAATGCGATAGAGTTGTCCAGCCATGGCCTCACCACCAACCACAAGTGCTGTTTTGAAAGGCAATCCCTTGCCAAGCATCTTAGCATGCTCTTCAACCTGTATACAGAGCTCTCTGGTGGGTGTTAACACCATAGCCAAAGGCTTCTTCTTATCTGAAACATATTGCCGGCGATGAATCACGCAGCGAGAAACTATAGGAATAAGAAACGAAGCAGATTTCCCAGATCCAGTATTGGCCAAAACAAGCATGTTTTTGCCCGTCAAAGCAGCAGGGATTGCTTGCATCTGGACAGGTGTAGGCATGTCATACCCTGCTGCTTCTATATTGTGGAGTAGCTTATCAGGGAGGTTACAGGCAGAGAATGACAAAACCGGTGCCTCTACATCACCCTTCACATGAATGTCAAGTTTCGTTCTAAGGTCACTAGCCATAGATTCTGCCCCTGATTTGTTATCAGCATCACTAACATAAAAACATTCATCAACCATAGGAATCTTTTTAGGTGGCAGAAGATTTCCATAAGGAGCCAATGCTTTCGCAATTCTTCCAAGCACTGCTTGTTTGCATTCCAAACTGCAAACATCATCATCAGTTTCATCACATATGTATTCACCGTAGCGGCCACATATAACACACTTTGGCTCACCTTGCAGAGCCAGTCTTTGGTCCCTAGACCTCAGCTTCACATCTTCCCCAGCATCTAAATTCACAAACACAAAAATGAACTCAATTGGGTTGATATTTTCTGAATTCCCAAAACACATGTCTAGAAGACATCACAGGGCAGATCAAGGCATCAAAAGTAATACAGAGAAATTGATACAAAAATTAAATCACAATGCTTATTCAATATAAGAATAAACCCTAAATTTCATCCCTGAAGGATTACCTTTTTTACTAAATGATCTCTAAAGTAAACCAAAAGTTAATATATCCCTAAATAGTGAAAAAACCTTCAAATTGGTAACTGAACGTTGATGGATGAGAAAGAGGGTGCAGAAACTAAAACATGAAGATCAAAATTAAGGAAACTAAAATAGTAGGCATTACCCTCTGGTGCATCATAATCGGTAGCGAGAGATGGGTCGTTGTGATTTACGTGAGAATCAGTCATGGTGGAAAAGGATGCAGAAGAAGAGGTTTTGGTTAACCAACATTAGGGTTATGAGAAATAGATTCAGTGCTCCCTGCAACTGCGTGCAATGCTTCAATTTCTAAAAATGTGAAAAGTAGAACTAAAACTGAACTTGAATTACGAATATTTCAGGAACAGTAAAATGGTGGTGTGCGGCGGCGAGGGGAGGATCAGAGCAGAAGGAACAAGAAACGGATTTTTTTTTTTACGTAAATAGAAAAGAAAATCTTTAAATTTTATTATATTTGCTCATTATAAATTATCTTTTTGTGATTTTAATTTTGTCTAAATTTTACTTTTCATTCTTGATTCCCACCATGTTCGAAAAGACCTTAGGTTTACCATTAATCTCTTGTATATTAGAACAAACTCATCACATAACAAAATAAAAATGCATTTTTCGTCTCATTTTCAATCATGAAAATTAAGTCCTTTAAACGTATTTGATTAGTTGATATGTTATTGAATAATTGAGATTTAATAGCACTTTAACAATGTGTGTTATTGGATTTAATAGAACATTTTATTTTATCTCTTAGGATTAAGATATTAGAGTTTCTAAGGTTTATTTAAGTTAGAAGTATATTCTTTTTCGTTAAAAATAAAGGAAGAATCCTCAATTAGAGAAAGACACAGTTTATTAATAATTTAAGTTATAAATCAAATTTAATATAAATATTTTCAATACAAATTAATTTTATATTAACATTAATTATCAGTCAATTTTTTTTATTATTGTTTGTCTTTGCAAAATTTTAAAATAATAATTATTATTAGTTTCACAATTAAATTAAATATTAAGAATAATTAATTATAATCTTTAATATTTTAAGTATTTTTATTGAATTTATATTAACATAATTTTAAAACTTTATTATCATTAATTATATTTGTATCATTTTTAAATATTACTCCTAAATTATTTTTTTTTCAAATATAAAAAACATTTCTAATATTTTAAATTCTATATGTTTTTTAAATTATAAGAAATATATTAGAAATAATTTTGATAGCATTTACACTAAAAAAATGGATATTTGTGAGATTAAAATTACAAGTTTTAACGGTTAAAAATCATTACATATGAAATTTGTGACTCTTCATGTAAGACCCACTTTTTCTGTTCTTAATGTGTAAGGGTCTGGCCTTATCTGTTGGGCCTAAGGCCAACCCATAGGGTGCCCCAAAACCCTTTTACAGCCCTAATCCCTCTCATTTTGCCCTCATTTCGCAAGACAACCTCTTTTTACTCTTCTCCCTTTTCAGAGCTCTGTTAGGGTTTGGCCCTGTTCTTCATCAAGCTAGTTAAATTCCATTTCTATTTCACGTAAGTTGGTCTTCAACCCATATCTTCTCTTCTCTAGCTTTACTTTCGTGTTTCCAACTAGGTTCATCGTAGTAACCTCGTTTTGGTTCTGGTGTTAGTGTTTTCAGCTCACAAAGTTGTTCCCGGAGCAGTGGTGTGTAAGACCTGTGAAAATTAATTAATTAAATAATTAATTAATTAATAAATGCAGGTAGTGAGAGCCTTTATGACATTAAATATTGATTGATGCGATGTGAAAAAGTACTAGCTCAAATGGTTGAGTGTACTTTGTTTATGTGAGAGGGCTTGGGTTCCTATGTATGTTTGTGTTGTTTGATTTATTATTAATTTTAATAATATGCATGATCATGTTGAGTGATAACATAAGTATAGAATTATGTGAATTATCATAAAACATGAATTGGTTGAATGGTTATGCATTGAATTAACAATTGGCATGGTATGGGTTCGAATCTTGGAAAACTCAAAGTTAGCTCTCTTTTTGCTAAAATTTAGTTGTGGCCTAAATATGAAAGGGTAGAGAAAACCCTAAAAGGGGGCAACCAAGAGGGGCTGAAAAAAAACTAAATAGCGGCCCTTGAATTGCAATTAAAACCATCATTTAAGCTTATTTTCGTTTTAGCACATTAACCTAGCATTAAAGCCCTTTAAAAGGCAAAATTTGAGAGAGGAAAAGGGTTTTGAGAGGCTGTTTCCTGAGAGCTCTGTGAAGTGTGCGAAAATTGAGAGGGAGTTAGGAGGATTGCAACAATTGAGAGCTGATTAAAGGGGAGGTGTTAGGTTGTCTAGCGATCAAGGAGGGATTCTAAAAAATCTGCATTTTTTCTATGCAAAGGCATCCAAGTTAGGGGAGCTGAACCCAGATTTTCGTATTGTTGTATATGCATATGATTTTGATGAGTTTGGGCCATGAAAGTAGTGCCATATATGATGTTAATCATGGGTTTGGGTGTCTTGGTGATATTAATCGAAATTCTTACCTAATTATATGAATGTGATGGGTTCATGCACTGGATATGTTATTTGGGGTTCCAACTTAGATTTTGGGGGACTATATGTGGTATACATTGTGTTCATATGTTTGTGCATTGTTTACAAATGATTGGTATGAATTGGTGTGTGAATTGGGCATGTTTGCCGGTGCGTGCGTGCGTAAACAGTGTAAAAGCCTTGACGAGATTAACAGAGACTCGAACATTGTTTCGGCTCGAGCGTCTCGCTCAGGCGGAGGATTCTGGCCTTGGGCGACAGGTCATCTCGCTTAGGCGAGTGTGCCTAGCCTAAGCGAGAACCCGTGAGTGTTTGGAGGTGGTGCTTGGGTATCTCGCCCAGGCGTGAAGCCCTGTTTTGGGCGAAGGAGTGTCTCGCTCAGGCGAGAGTCCCTCGCTTAAGCGAGAATTCGAGGATGATTTTACATTTGGCTTAACTCGCTGCCTAGGCGGGAGTTTGGTTTTATGGGCGAAATGTGGTCTTGCCCAAGCGAGTAAGGCTCGTCCAAGCGAGAGTTCGAGGTTGTTTTGTGCGAGGTGCTCGCTCAGGCGAGGTAACCTAGCTTAAGCGAGGTAGGCTTGGGTGCTTAGGCGAAGGCTTCAAGCTTAAGTGAAAGATGAAGGAATTGTGTGTTTCAAGGCAATCGATTATGCTATATTGGTTTGGTTAGTGTTTGAATTGTAATGTGTGGTCTATAAGGCTTCTAAGATATCTCAAAGGTGGGCTTGCTAGTGTTCCTTGAGTTGTGGCTCAAAACGTATCCCTTGATTTGTGGCTCAGGATAGGGGTTAAGCACGTGGCATTCTCTGAGTTGTGGCTCGGAATGACGTCCTTTAAGTTGTGGCTCGGGATAGCGGATGAACACGAGGACCTCTTGAGTTGTGGCTTGAGTTGGCGAGTGTTGCCGGTGTGAGTGTGCTGGTTGTGACCAGTACGGATGGATCCAGATAGATTACCCTCCTCAATACATAGCTAATGAGTTTGGTAGTCTTGGGACGTTACAGACTATGTTCGTATTGGGAACTCCACCTGGCATTATGGTGTGTGATCCGTAGCATGGTTTCCCGCACGTGCTCTATCGGTTGTAACTGATAGGTGTGGCAGCAAGACATCTTGAGGTACTCACAAGAAGATGTAGAGCACGGTCAACATGGTTGTGGCCATGTGGAAGGAAAGAATGAGATTCATGTGGTAGTTGGATATCAAACCATGGTTGTGGTCATGTGAAACCGAAGGATAAAATTCCTTTTATGTGAATTTATTATCGAACATGGTTGTGGCCATGTGGGGTTAAAGGAGGGGATTCTTTTGATGTGTTTTGTTATGTTTATATGAATAATATATATATATATATATATATATATATATATATATATATATATATATATATATATGTGTGTGTGTGTGTGTGTGTGTGTGTGTGTTTATTATGTTAGCTCACCCTATCTGCTTGTGTTTGACAATGATCGTGTACGCGGTACATGTGAGCAGATGATGTTGCAGGTGGATCTGGTGAGGCATAGAGCCGAAGCAGGGCTAGTCTTGGGGAGAATTTATCAGAGATTGATGACTTGATAATTTACTATGTTTTGAATAAATTGTAATCTTCGCATTATGAGGCTTTTATAATTATAATGGAAGTTTATAATCATAGATTTTAGACAAGTACTGGTGTAATAAAAGTTTTAAATTTCTCGTGTTTTTGGGAAATGTTGTTTCATTGAATGAAGTTAATTATTATTTTCTTTGTTTTATTATTTAAATGCATAATATCCGGTCTGAATGTTACATGGTGCTCACTGTTTGGTGTTTACCGTTGTCTACTAGCCTCTGTTCAGGTAAGGGAAACTAGAGTTTTTCACGTTTTTTAGTATATTGCCTGCATTTGCCTCTGTCTTATGTTTAAAATGATTGAATGATGTTTGTACCTCTGTGAGAATTAACTATAGGTGCTTGAGATAAACTTTTTTGGTTTTGAATGCATGAGAGCAATGAGTTCTGTTGAACTCGCCCAGGCGAACGGAGTGGTCACTCAAAACGAAAAGCTCTCGCTTAAGCGAGGAGCTCTCGCTTGAGCGAGAGCAGCTGTAACTCACTCCCTCTCAGTTTCGAGGGCTCGCCTAAGCGAAAGCCATTTGCTTGAGTGAGAGTAGTCTCACCTGAGCGAGATGGGCTAGCTTGAGCGAGACCTCGACGTGCCCTCTGTTTGCAGTCTCGCAAGCGAGAGCTAGTAGCTTGAGCGAGGGGTTCCTATCGCCTGAGCGAAAGCTCTTTAGCCTGAGCGAGATTGACATAGTTGATTGTATTCGTGGGTATTTCACATGATTGGATGATATGTGATTTAAATAGTTTCAAGTATGATGCCATGCATGCTCTATATGATTTATTGGGACTAGAATTAATGAGCTTGATATGATTATGCGTATGAAACATGGTTGGATGGTTGGTTAAATATTGGCATGAGATTGGTATGCATGATAAATCTATGATTGGTTGGTGAGACATGGCTATGGTATGGTTAGGACGTAATTCCATGAATCTCTTGGTGAGATCTCATGGTGGTGCCTCATGTGATAGACGTAATTCCATGACCCTCTTGGTGAGAGCTCATGGTGGTGCCTCATGTAATGGACGTAATTCCATGACTCTCTTAGTGAGAGCTCATTGTGGTGCCTTATGTAATGGACGTAATTTCATGACCCTCTTGATGAGAGCTCATGGTGGTGCCTCAAGTAATGGACATAATTCCACGAACCTGTTAGTAAGTTTCATGGTGGTGCCTCAATATATAATTAAGTAAGGATTCAAGTAAGGATTGCATCCTGGAGCTCTAAGGAGTCAGTTAGTCTAACGTAGAGTGTACTGACTCAAGTGGTGAGAGTAGCAGGAGACCCTAGTCTTTGGCAGAATAACGACCTTAGATGTTTGAAGGCTAACCTTGTGCTGGTAGGGTGAAACCCATTGGCAATGACTCTGTAGAGCAGTAGAGGCCACCACAAGTGCAGCATCTAGTGAATTTGACTGATTATATGTATTCGGATAATTGAGTCTTAGAGTCTTGCTTGATTGCTATCACAGGCTTGGTTGATTTATGTGGTCTTGGCTTATAAGTTGCATGCTTAGTAGTATGATAAAACCTTTTTACTCTAGCTTACCCTTTCTTGTTTGTGTTGTCTTCTTGTGTGTGGTTTTTCCTTTTTGCAATTATTGATGTGAGCAGATGTGGAAACCTCTAGTGGTCACAAGGGTGATGGAAATTCTGTAGTGTAGCCAGGCTTGAGTTGGATCTCTTTCCCTCAAGTAATATCTGTAGGCACGGTTGCCTATGTAATATCTTGCTTTAGGAGCGAGCTTTTGATCAACTGTCAAACTATTACTTTTTGTTTTGTTAATGCCATCGTGGTGTGCCTTAACTTTCTCTTCCAGTACATTCTGGATAATTCTAATGGTTATACAGGTGAATTTATTCTATATTAAATGGGACATTACACTTCAAATCCCGTTAGAATTCCACATGATAAAAACACTATGACAAAAAAATATAGTTGTAGATATTGTGGATAGAAAAAAAAAGTATTTATTAACAGTTAAAAACTACTACAAAATTTACTTTTATTTTATTATATTTTAACCGTTAAAAACAATTACAAAATATATCATATTTTGTTATTATTTAACAATTATTGAAGGTTTAACATTGCTATAAATTGTTCAAAATATTTTAAATTTTATAGCCAATATTTTAATTAGTTTTATTTTAAAAGATAATAATAATAGTATTAATACTTTTACCATACTTAAAAGGTTAATAATCTAATATACCTTATAATAAGTATTCTTGTGTCAATATCTTTAATCACACAAAAATCTCTACAATGTAAGTTGTTTTACAAAAAAAATATTCACATTTCATTTTCATTTGAAGAAATGTCCTTATTAGGTAGGTAGTGAAGAAAACATAGGCAATGATGAATTGAATTTACCTAATTTACATTAATACCTTTTTTTATTCGATTATACTTAATTAACTTTTATCAAAATGTATAATATGAAAAAATTTGACACTATATTTTTGTATATTTTGTAGCTTCAAGACTATGAAGACAATGAAGAGTATCAAGAGTAAGGACCATTAAGACAATGAAAACAATATTTCAAAATAATTAAATTATTCTTGTGTAGTAAAGAAAATTCTACGTGTGTTGTTTCTTAACTTTGTAGCTTTAACTTTGATAAGTTCATCTTACTTATGACTTCAACACAACTATTTTGATCATGTAGCTTGAATTCTTACTTTGAATTATATGTTTGAATTATTTATGATCATTGTGTGGATTCAATTATAGTTGTGTAATGTTGTTATTTGAAGATATATAACAAGTTTTGCCTTTTAAAGTCATGTATAAACAATCAATAGAAAAGTAAAAGAATTTATTTCGCATAAAACACTAGTTTAATAAATGTGGCTTAAACTAAAAAATAACACATGTAAAAGTGTGGTCCAAAGCTTTTGAAACTAAAGTGGAGGACAAAATTATGGCTAAAAATTACTACCATCCATTCATTTATTAGATATTTCATATTGTACAATCACTTTTTCATTAAGTGGCTACCTCCCTTACACATTTTGCACACAATATTTTATTTAGTCATTGAATGAAACAAAACACAAAAACATAGTCACAGACACTACTTTATCACACACAAATATCTACCTTCTCACATGCTTCCATTAAAAGGATCATCTAAGAGGATGACCACTACTTTGCACATGGTTCACATAAAGGTGTATAACAATCCCAACATCGTATGTTAAGTTGTTCATTTAGTTCAAATTCTATTGCACCATGTTACCCAAGCCACACTTATTGTTGTACAAAAAGTGCATCACGAGTAGAGACTTATAGATCATGAGTTGACAATTAGTTCTAACATATTATCGTTTACTTCTTCTATAATAAGACTTAAACCTAGTGATTAACCAAACCCAATACGTTTATGGTTGATATACAGATTCATGGTCCACCTAATTAAACGATGATTTATGGTTCATCCACCATGTTACACAAATAACAATTGTTGTTGTACAAAAAGTATATTGCAGGTAGGCACTCAATGGATCTTGAGTTGACAGTTAGTTCTAACATTATTTTTTACTTGGGATTGGATGTAACTTCTAAATTCTTTGTACTACACTTGGTTATATATTTATTATGTTCTTGTTTTACTTGTTGGTTATTTGATTTGCTTTTATTACTTTGGTGAGTTGGCCAATCATCATACCTCATCAGCACTAGATGTAGAGACATCTGGTCTAGTGTTTAGATTCAATTAAATTTCCTAATGCTTGGTATATACCAAACATGGATATCAACTTTAGTTGGTTTAAAAAGTCTTGTTTTTCATACAAGGGTTCCTCTACTTGGATGGGGACATCTTGCGTCTGACACCCTTAGGTTCTAATGCTCAAACATGAGGTTAGAATTAGAAATAAGCATACTTTCAGAAACACTAAGATAAAGAACATAATTTATAGATAATTAAGGGTAGTGTAGTTGAGTGAAAGAAACCAAGTTCAATCCCAATGTCTTTAATCAACATCACTTCTCTCAATTTTAATTTCAATATGCTTTTAAGCTATTAAATCAAACCTTTGCTACTATTTCATTGCCAAACTTGAAGTAATTTATAGATTATTGATTTAGTTACCAAATCTCTATGGATAATGACCTTATTGTGCTACAATTACCATCTTTATCGATTTCATTAGATGACAGACAAAGAAAACGAAGAATACATTGTGCCTCTGACTTGGTACCAACATGCTCAAAAATTTCGTTATAATTCTCATTGTAAATCTCCATTGCTTTAAGAAGTAGTAAAATTTCTTGATCAGTCCAATTATCGTCAACTAGTTTACCATAATCCCTTGTTAAATTTACCCCTAGAAAATCTAGACATGAATGACCAATGACAAATGTTCCATTATGAAAACAATAAGTGCAAAGTAATATATCAACTTGTGACAAGAAATGATAATTACATATGATGTACCGAAAAACTACAATAACAAGGCAAAATTTCATAGAGCACAAATTTCTCCCAAGTTCCAAGTTCACACAATTGTGAACCAAGACACAAAAAAAAAAAATCAAACCTAAACCCTAAACCTAAGATTTCAGGAATTTCTCATCACCCACCTAGTACGGAGAAATTCCACCCATAAAGAAAATTGAAGCACGAAAACACCCACACCACGAACGATAATAATAACAAAAGCCGCCAAAACAACCACACCTACATTACTGAAGAATCATAACACATGACATCAGTAACAATGACAGAGCAAGGAAATCCAAAACATTAAAAATGTAAGATCTGCAGAATTTAATTAATTAAATAAATAATTGATTGATAAATGCAGGTAAGTAGTGTAATTATGACATTAAATTCTGGTGGATATGATGTGGAAAAGTACTAGCTCAAGTGGTTAAGAGTACTTTGATTATGTGAAAGGACTTGGGTTCGAGTCCTATGTATGCCAATTATGTGTTGTTTGATTTATTATTAATTTTAATATTATACATGGTCATGTTGGGTGATAACATGATTGTAAAAGTATGTGAATTGGCATGGTGGTTTAGCTTTGACTTGGCATTATTATGGTCATGGGTTCGAACCTTGGTGAGCCAGATTTAACTCTTTTTGCTTGCTCTGCTTCGGCGAAAGCGGGATTCGTGGGTGTTTTTGTGTGGTTTGATTGAACATCTCGCGCAAGCGGGATTGATTGTTGTTTTGAGCGGAAGTGCGTCTCGGCGAAAGCCTCTCGCCTAAGCGAGATCTCGAGGGAAGGTTTGTGGTTTTGTTGAACTCGTCGCCTAGACGAGGCATTTTAATCCTTGGTGAGTGAGGGTCTCGCCCAAGCAAGAAGGACCTCGCTTAAGCGAGACTTTGTAGGCTGCAAAGGTGTTGGAGGCTCGCCTAAGCTAGTGGGTCTAGCTTAAGCGAGATAGGCTGAACTAGTTAAACAAAGGCGTTTAGCCTAAGCGAGCGAGGGTGCCATTATGCATTCAAGGCATGTGTTATTGTTGTATTAATGGTATGAGATGGAATTTGTAAAGCATGGTATACAAGGCTTCTAAGGATATCTCGATGGTAGGCTTGCTGGTGTTCCATGGGTTGTGGCCTGGAACGTATCTTTGAGTTGTGGCTCAGGATAGGGGTTAAGCACGTGGAATGACTTCCCTTGAGTTGTGGCTCGGGATAGCGGATGAACACGAGGAACTCTTGAGTTGTGGCTCGGGTTGGCGAGTGTTGTCGGTGTGAGTGTGCTGGTTGTGGCCAGTACGGATGGATCCAGATGGATTGCCCTCCTCAGCGATTTGCTGACGAGTTTGGTAGTCCTGGGACGTTACGGACTATGTTCGTATTTGGGAACTCCACCTGGCGTTACGGTGTGTGATCCGTAGCATGGTCCCCGCACGTGCTCTATCGGTTGTGGTCGATAAGTGTGGCAGCAAGACGCCTTGAGATACTTCATAGAAGATGTAGAACACTGCTAGCATGGTTATGGCCATGTGGAAGAGCTGGAACGAGTCTCCTTGATGTACACTGATATACATGGTTGTGGCCAAGTGGAAGGAAGGGAACGAGTGTTTTGCGAGGTGCATTGATATACATGGTTGTGGCCATGTGATAGAAAAGGAGGAGGTTCTTTGGAAATAGAATGATATAAGATATGATTGTGGCCATGCGAGATAAAAGAAGAGTTTATGTTATTGATGTATTTTATTATTGTATATATATATATATATATATATATGTGTGTGTGTGTGTGTGTGTGTGTGTGTGTGTTTGGTGTACATTTATGCTTTATCTTTTAGCTCACCCTATGTGCTTGTGTTTGGCGATGATCGTGTACGCGGTACACGTGAGCAGATGATGTTGTAGGTGGAGCTGGTGAGGCTTAGCCGCAAAGTGGGGAAAAAGCATGGGAGTTTTATATTATTTTGTTTTGAAATATTTTGTAACTCTGATGAGAGGCTTTGTTATTACGTTTAGTTTCATACGCTATGAATCAGTTATTTTATTGTACGTTAATAAAAGATTTTAATTTCCCGCATTTTTGGGAAATAAGGTATTATTAAATGCAGTGTATTTGTTTACTTTTCTTTATTTTATTAAAATTCGTAATATCTTGACGGGATGTTGCAAAAAACCTCAAAACGCCTTTCGATTACACTTACCAAGACGACACAACTGGAACGAAATGATGAACGAAGAGAAGGGAGAAAGGCACACCGAATGACTACCTTTCCATTTTGGGTTCACAAATGAAGATCAGTGAAAATAATGGGAAAGATATGAAACCTAAACTTATAACACTCGCGATTTTCAAACTAGCGGTGTTAAAACCCCTATTTCGCCACTATGGATTTTGAGTAAAGAAAATAAAAATTGAAATGTCTCTACCATGGACGATGCAATGTAAAATAGTAAAAAAGTTGTATGAATTTAGGAGTCATCCAATCACTTTCGTTGTCCAAAATACCTCAATGCATGCACACACTTTATTAAAACCAACCTAACAATTACTTAGCACATATTTATAGGTCTTCAACGGAATAGTCCGCTGATCGAGGTCGTACCCAACCAAAATAAACAACAAAATATATTACTTAGGAGTTAACCCAAGTTCGTCTCCTAATGACCATTGTTTTCAATCAAAGCTTTCTAGATTCAATAAGGGGTTGGCATATTCAAGTACTGACAAAATGCTAACAACAAATTAAATGAAATGAAACAATGATTAAAACGTATTGACTTTCTTGATTCAAATATAGTTCCACTTATCATAGGCCACCAAATTAACACATCTACCTACTCTCAATCCACTAGAGAATAACCCACTAAGCAAAAGTTACAAACCAGTATCAATACGTAATTAAGCAATGCATAATATATCCATGAATTCGTGAGAGCCAAAGTACATACATTAAGCATGAATATAACCCAACCTAAACATATGCACTTAATCTATAAAGGTTAAAATACTTTTTTGGTCCCAATTTTCGTCAAGTTTTGTCAAATCAGTCCTAATTTTATTTTTGTGCTCAAATATGTCCCAATTTTCGTCAATTTTGTTCATTTGATCCTTTTTTGTTAGCACCATTTAAATCATTAACAATAATTGTCATGTGTCACTTCGTGTTTTTTTATTTAATTTTTTTTAAATGTACACGTGTCAACACAGCAACATGTCACATGTCAGAGTAAATGTTTTATATTCACTTTGGTACCTATATTTATTATTTTTGTTCAATTTAATCCCAATTTTGTTTAAATTGACCAATTTTGTCCATGTTAAAGATGAGACTAAATTTAATTTTTATATAAAAGTTGATGTGAATTTTAATATATTATATAAAATATTTAATAAAAAATATGAACTTTAATATAGAAATTAAATTTGTTTTCAATTTGGACAGGGAAAAAATTGGTTCATGTTAACATAAATTGAGACTAAATTGAACAAAAATAACGAATATAAAACATTGACTCTGACGCATGGTACGTTGTTGGGGTGACATGTGAACATTTAAAAAAATAAAAAAAAACTAAAAAAATTCAAAAAAAATTCAAAAACCACAAAATGACACATGGCAGTCACCGTTCATGGACGTTAATTATTTAAACGGTGTTAGCAAAAAAAGACCAAATTGGACAAAATTGACGAAAATTAGAGCCTACACAAAAATAAAAATTAGGATTGATTTGACAAAACTCGACGAAAATTGGGATCAAAAAGGTATTTTAACCATTTGTAAATTAAGCATAAACATAACCACATACACTCCACGAATTCAAGATAAAGAGAGGGAAAAAATTTCAGAACCAACACAACCTCAATGCTTCATTGCATTTTTCATCAAGGAGTCAATATATGAATTTAACAAGCCATGAAAATGGAGCAATTAAACACTTCAAAAATGCAAACACCTCATGGGAGAAGATTCAAAAACGTAAAAAACCAAAATAGAACATCAAACCCTAAGTTGGGTCATATTGAAATATAAGTTCAAGAGCAAACAAGATTTCTAAAGCTTCAATGGAACGAAAATGGATTATGTAATATAAAAACTGAAAATCCCATACATGGGTGTTGTTCCAAGTCACTACAAACCACACAATTAAATGCCCAAGCTACCAAATTTGCAGAAAACGCAAACCCAACAATTGGTGTTGTTAATAATGCATAAAAACATGAATAATGAGTGTTAAAACGTCAAAAATGAAGAAGACACCTCCAAAGCTAAGAAACGTGAAAATGGAGCATGAGGAAGAAGAAGGGCGCTGCTCGTCCAAAGGAGACCTAAATTTTGTTGTCATATCACCATATATTCACATATTTACAAAAGTGCTATTATAGGGTGCAAAATTACAAAAATACCACTATAGGCTGAAACTACTGATCCAATGACGTGGACAGACTAATTGACATGGCACAGATGATGCAATATGTGGAAATGACGTGGCAATATGTGGAAATAACGTGGCAATTCTCTCTTCACCTTATGATTAGCATCCAAGCTCCAAAATTTGCTTCACAAAATTCCCAAAAATAATTAAGAATGAAAATTAGACCAATTAATGTCAAATTAATCAAAATTTTGAATAATGGCCCAATGAAGCCCAATTGATGAAAATGCACTAAAAATAAACAATTAAGTATCAAACATCCATCAAGATGAAAGAAAAATAATGACTCATCATCCACCCTACACTCCAATATTACATTTGCTTTTTGCACCCCCATATAATTTATTACACCGTAATTATACCAAAAACTTAAAAATCATTGTAAATAATAGTGTCAAATTGTTCCAACAATCTACAATGGTGTACAATCCTTTCTATAAATCATTATTAAAAATACTAATTTTTATATAGTTATGTAAATTGAATCCTTATTTCAATCATGATAAAAATATAAAGTTTATTATAATACGATACAATATATTTATACAAAGTGTTGGAAATTCAAGTGTGAGTTTAAGTTTCACATTGGGTAGAAATAAGAAAGTTGAACACCTTATAAGGTAGATTGAAGGGGAGATTGTTAGGAATCCAAGTGTGAATCTAAGTCCCACATTGGATAAAAATGAGAAAGTTGAACACCTTAGAAGATCCATAAACTCATTATTTTAACATTTTGGATCGAAAGTGATATTAATCTTTTATGTAAATTAGACTAAGATCTCATTAGTGTTGAGTTTCACATGGGAATTGTCCCTATAGTCCGTCACAAGAAAACTAATTTTAAAAATTAAAAAAAGAAACTATTGGTTACAAGTTTAATTTTGCACAATTAATATGAAATATTATTACAAAATTAATTTTACTAAATAAAAATATTTAAATTTTATTGTCAATACAATTATACGTCATACAATTACACCGTCATTTATAAACAAAATATGTCAGTGCAACTAACAAACAATAACTACAAATATATTTACTCAACATTTAAGTTACTTTTATCTCTGTTAAAAATATTTATTATCTCTTTCCCTCTGGTTCAAAATATAAATCAAATATCTTTTAATGTAATATATTAATATAAAACACAAAAACAAAATACAGCCCGTGATGCACTAGTTTCAGACTAGTTTCCCAATTAAAATAAAATAAACTGCTTGAGAAGTGCTTACTAAATGCTTCAATGGAAAAAAGCTCATTAAGCATAAATAACAAGTAAAAGTAAAATAAGCACTTCCAACCCCTACATCTTCTATTTTATTCTTCTTGAACATAACCACTTCTTGTTCTTGTAATAAAGACAAAGCATTATGAGTAAAAATCTCTCCCATTTTCTTTAAAACATTAATAAAGGGAGAGATGATGAGGTTTCATCCCCTACCACATACAAAAAAATTTGAACACAAGTTTCAACTTTCAAGCACCTTATGCATCTCATGGTTCCTGTTAAGAGAATCTTGTTTCTGCAGCAAGATTTGCCTGCGGAATTTCCTGATAAAAATCTCAGCCATGTGGTCAATTTCGTCCTCCATCTTGAACTCTTGCCCTGCTTCTTCCTTTGAACTCTTCACCATGTCAATCACAGATCCTCCAATATCCAAATCCTCTGACTCAAACATTGTGTGCGTAAGATCCGGGTACTTGTTCCCATCATCATCATCTTCATCTTCATATTCATCATCGTCATCGTCATTGTAACACTCACATTCACCATCATCATAATCATAATCATTCTTGTCCTCCACCACCACAATGGTCTCACCAGGAACAACATCGGACACAACCTCACTTATGTGTGCACTGTCATCGACCACCACAGTGCATTTGTTCTCAACACTATCAACAACATCTTGAACTTCTTTAACACGTGAATGATGATGATGATGCCCCAGAAGAGATTGGAACTTATCAGAAATGGTGCTCATCACATACCTCTTGTTCATCACAAGCGAGAATATAACCAACCGAGCCTTCATGGCGTTCGTCCTGGACTTCAGAGCCAAAGCTTTTGACTTGGCCATTGCCCTCACTGCAGCTATCAACTTCAGAATCACAGAAGCTCTGTTTTTCATCTGTACAAGTCACAAACAAAAATCCAGCAAAAATATGGGATTTTTCGAACTTGATTTACAAGGGTGTTGGTGACAATGAAAAAACTTGTGGTGAGTTACAAAACGTAAAGAAGCTCTACTGTGTTAGATACAGTTTGATTGAACAATCAAAAGAAGTGTTTTGGACACGACCGAGTACAAGGAAGGTACTTGTGTTGTGTTTATAGTGTCAGGGGGTGGATCTCGGCAGCGACAACTGGATTTGTCTGAGTGAAACGAGGTAAAAGAAAGAGTGGTGATTAAGAAATGAGAAGAAAAAGGGTGAAACGAGAAATTTCTCGTTGAAGGGAAAGTTGTTGGAAGAATAATAGAATATAACGTTGTGGGAGACGTGGCCTTGTGTGATAGGTGTTTGGTGAATAATGGTTGGTTCAGTGTGCATGAAGATACAAAATTTTTGTGGGTGTTGTACCAAACAATAGAACTTTAGTGGTAAAAGAGCCTAGAATGACCAGTGGGGTAGGTTCGTTGGAGAGTGGGAATTCTCTTTTGGTGTTTTTAAAGTGAGGGTTTTTGTATTCTCTCAAATATCTTCTTTTATAGTTATTTTTAATGGAGAATAAGTAAAAATATACGTATAGTATAAAATGGTTTGTTAGAAAAAGTATAAAATACATAATTGTTGTGAAGGGTTACCAAAAAATTTTTACTTTTATTTTTTTAAATAAATAAAGAAAATTGAGTTGAAGAAAATTTAGGAACTGAATGATAGTTTATTCTAAGACAGGAAAAACATCCAAGTGTTTACAAAAGTATTAATATTTATTTGACTATAAAGATACAAGTGGTGAATTGAACTTGTCTTAATCAACCAACCCCTTGAAATTATAAAAACTGTGTTTGGATGTTTGATGGAATATCTATAAATAGTACATTATAAATTTTAGAATATATATATATACACTATGAATTGATCTTATCTTTAGTCGTTGTGAAATTTTCAACACCCTCCTCATGTTTAGGTATATACATTTTGTGTGTGAACACTACAAGAAAAAGGGTAAATAGTGACCAATTTTAGTGACCAAAAATATTAGTCACTATTAGTTATTTAATTAGTTATCAATTTTATTTTTTCAAATTAGTGACTAATTTAATGACAAGATTCTTTGTCACAAAAAAATCAATAACTAAATCAGTCACTATTGTTAAAAAATTAATAAATAATGACCAAATTTTAGTGAAAAAAAAATTAGTTATTGTCGGTGACTAAATTAGTGACCAAATATATTTATTTAAATTAATGTCTATTTTGGTGACTGAATTATCAATAACAAAAAATCAATAACTAAATTAGTCACTATTATTAATATTGGTGACCGAATTTAATAACCGAATTTAATGACTAAATTACGTTGTCAACGACGTTCCTCTCGACATTTTTTTTGTTTTCATTATGCTTTCAGGTGTGTCTTCGTCTTCGTCTGCAACAATATGTTTGCAGTTATCAGTACTTAGGTACAATTCTTGTTTGTCAAATTAAGTTTATTCTCTCATCAATATAATTTGTGGTTTTGTCTTGTTTTGGTTAATTTATTTGAATTTAGGATTAATTTGTTTGAATTAAGTTAATTATAGCACGAGTCGGGCTCAAATTTAGATAGGCTTAAAATCCACTTATGATATTTGGTGGAACTCCTTGAATGAAGGTGAAGAAGAGAGCTCCATGGAAGAGTGTGGGTTGGCGGAAGCAAGGTGAAGGATGAAGGTTGTTCTTGGAAATGAAGTGAACGTGAGTAATGAAGTCTATCTTAGAGAAGATAGAGGAAGGTGGCTAGAGGAGATGATTCAATCCTCTAGCTCAAGTGACTCTCAAAAGACAATAGGAGTGGAGTACTCTCAACATTAGGCATCTATTGCTTAAAATTCAAGAGTGATTACAATAGCCTAAAATTTAGGCTTTTATATGAAATCAAATACACATAAGCACTCATAGCCCTTGGCTGAGAATGGCCTTCAATCTTGGTCGTGAAAGATGGCTTAGAGAAGGAGGAAGGCTCACGACCATTGGATGATGGCTTGGAAAAGGAGGAAGCATTCCTAACCCGTGGATGCATTGGATCCATGAGGTGTAGGAAGGAGTGTTGACTTCCATTTGGTCCACCTTGGACTTTTGATAGCTCATGGCCAAATCTCCTACTGGCTTAGTCAAGCCCAATTTTAGCAATTCAACGACACATTATTTGACTTATTATTCTAGAAAACAAGGCCTAAATAATGGGTCAATCTTATTGCTATTCTACTGCTCTTTGATACACCTCTTCAAATATTCACATCTTCTTTGGCCTATGTAAAGAGTGTGAGAAGCCTATGTGAATTTGGGCCATCTTGGATGAAGCCCAATTGAATCTTTTTGAGCATGCCCCCTTTTATTGGCCTCTTGATGAGCTTGTACTTGAAGGTGTACCTTGGCTTGATGTTGGACTTGTTGGGGTTACATCAGTATTAGAGCCATTGGTTTGAGCCTATCTTAGTAAAATTTGTTGTTTGTTGATTTTATCGTGCCACCTGTTATGGGGTCATTATCAGACCATATGTGAATGTCTAGTCTCACGCTCGATATGTATTTGTATCATCATGAAGGGGTGTGTTAGATATTGCATATCAACTAACGACAAAACAAATTTACAATATATAAGTAAGTGTAAGGACGAGAGAGATATAAGAGAGAAAAGAAGACAAGAAGTAGAATGACAAAAGGAAACAAATGCATGATTAAAAAAGAAATGACAGACATGAAATGCAACTATGATAAAATCATAAAAATGTTTGTTTTAAAAAAGAGAACGACAATATAAAAAAATAAAGAAAACAAATTGTACTTGAAAAAAATAAAAGATATTAAAAATATAGTTTTACATCAATTCTCATACAATCAACGTATTACATTTGGTCTCTTTTAAATCAATGTAAAAACTAGTATTACATTTGGTCTCTTTTAAATCAATGTAAAAACTAATATTTTATGTTAATTTTTGCACAATCAATATGAACAACTTGTAAACAATTATAAATTTGCTATTGCATTTTTTTTATGTAAATATTCAATAACCAACTGAAAAAGTAAAACCTTAAGTAATAATTCTTCCTTAACTAAATTTTTTCTTTAATAAACTTATGTATGTTATTTTGATTCACACGTCTCTAGAAAAATAAAATGAATAAAGCAATGTTTGTCCAGAAATTACAATGAATATGAATATTTGGACAAAAACATTACAAAATGGATAAAAATGAAGATGAAATATTTGGATGAAAGATTGCAAAATATGTTTCATTGGATGAAGACGAAGAATTTTTCTAAAACCACCTAGTAGAATTGTAAATTTCTAATTTTAATAAAAGACTAACATATCTTATGGTATCAAAACAAGATATGATACTTAATCGAATGTTTTATCAAAACAAGAGAATTAACAATAGTAACGAGTAATAGTGTCTACTTTTAACATTCAAAATAAATTTATCATCCACCTGTCAATTATTAATTTACAAAATCTTTGCATCTAAATCATTGATACATTTTGAATTAGTTTTATCTTTTAATAATTACATAATTTTTTCTGTTTTTCTCCCAATTTTCCTTAAGTATTTAAATTCTTCTACCTCCCTCTTTTGTGTCTACCCTATGCATATCTTTCTTTGGTCTTATCTTTATAACCTTTTAGCCTTTATACTACCTTTAGTTATGGTCATCGTCTATCATACGCGATCACAGAGGGAGTTGTAGAGTTGTTGAAGTCTTAGATTTCAAGTGGGTCACCAATGTCTTTTGTGGAGTAAGCAACACAACAAAGAAGAGGGTTTATACTTTTCCCAAAAAAAGTTCAATGAATAATATAACATGAAATTATCACTTAAATAATTTATTCACCCATCTATTAATTATATTTGACAACCGGGTAACATCTTGTCAATTTAGTTTTTTTTTTTTAAAAAAAAAAATCGAATTTAATAGTGTTTTGATGAAACCATAATGTAATCTCCAACCTAAAACTTTAACAAAATGGATTTATGAGTTCTTTTTTTTTATGGTCCAACTTTCTTAATAACACTCACACTTAGATTTTCAATATTTTAAAATAGTTTTTCAATATATAATATAATGAGAAAATGGTTTTTATTCAATGTTAAATTGATCCTGAAACTTATAGTTTAATAACGAAAGTTATAATTATATGAAATAGGTGTTACACTTTTATATATTTAAAGGATAAATTATTTATTTTTATGTTAAGTATAAAATTAATTGCACACGACACGTTCTTTAAAAAAATGTTAAATCATTAGTGCAGAATTGCATTTTTACCTCGCTTTATAGGTCTCGGTTGGCAAGGAACCGAAGCATATAATGGCACGGTGGCAATTTTGCAATTACAAGCAACTTTTATGCATCGGTTCACATAAAACCCGAAGCCAAAAGCAGTTATAGGCCTCAGTTAAAAAAAAAAACCGGTGCCAAAAGCAATTATAGGCCTCGGTTAAACAGGCCCAGAGCCAAAAAGGTTGCCAGAAATTTCAAAAATGCCATTGACGTTGCGACTTATAGGCTTTGGTTGGGAAAAAGCCGGTGCTAAAAGGGGTGTTAGGCCTCGGGTGTTAAGGAACCGGGGCCAAAAGGGGTTATATGCCTCGGTTGTAAGCTGAACCGAGGCCATATAGTTGAATTAGGTCTCAAAACGCAAACCCCTTTCTTCCTCGCGCACGCTGTTTCTCCTCCATTTCTCTCTGCAAATTCTGGCCACTCCAACAACGCGAGCTCTGTGTTGCCACTGCCACCGTCTCCCGTGCTGCCACTGTCACCGTTGCGCTGCCGTCGTCGCTGTCTCCTCCTTCTCTTTTCGCGACTTCCGGCGAGACCACCACGCGAGCCCCCTGCCACCATTGTGCTGTCGCCGTCTCGTCTCGCCTCCGGCCATGCTGCTCCGGCCAGTCGTCCCTCTCTCTATCTCTCTGCGAACTTTCGCGCCTCCGGCCACTCTACTCCGGCCACCGTCGCTGCACCTCCATTTCGTGCGCGAACGTTTTCCTTTTTTTGCCGCAACTGTCGCGCCGCGGTTTCTTTAAGGTAAATTTCCAACGCGTTTTTGTTTGGTTTTCTGTTTTGTGTATGTTAATTTTCAATTTTAGTTATTGTGAGTGTTAATTTCCAACGCGTTTTTGATTAATTTTGTGAGAGGATTGAGTCTCAATTTTAGAGCATTGTGTCTTCAAATGTAGAGCATTAAGTCTGAATTTAAGAGAATTGTAAGAACACTATAATTAAATAGGTAATATATGATGTTAAGGAAATTGTTGTTTTTGCTTTTATTTGTTACTTATGACTTTCTCTTGTGTTTTTTGTTATCTCTTGTAGCTCTCGAACGCGTTGAATTGCATCATCTTCCACTGTCATCTGCTTTTTACGCACTCCCAGGTTCCTAATTCTAATATTTTCCTATGATGCCAATATGTTGTTTGCTTTATATATTTGATTAATTATTTGTTAAAACATGTTTGCTTTTCTTATATGTGAGTTAGCCTTAGTTTCCCGTTTGAGATTCAATACGAAAATTATGTATTGTCCCCGAGTTTTCATTTTGAAAAAACTACATTTTTTTTAAATTAGATATAAGGGGATACAATACTAATAATTT
>Ga0209589_1002607_pt1 | contig 31394 bp, 38 predicted proteins | sample CowpeawhiteBW_FD_187525 | JGI IMG/M metagenome (GOLD analysis project Ga0209589, IMG submission 187525) | Root nodule microbial communities of legume samples collected from California USA - Cow pea white BW (SPAdes) (version 2) | ecosystem: Host-associated > Plants > Roots > Nodule | place: USA...
AGGCATAAACCACAAAGGCAAAAGGAGACAAGGTACATGTCTACTTTTGCTTTTGCTTTATGCTTTTTGCTTTCCTCTCTCTTCCACTTCATCCAAGTGCTCTAATCACCAAGTGCCACCTAGCCATCCTCTACTTTCTCTTAATTACCTACAAAACAAGACAAACAAGAATTAGCATGTTGGTTTAAGTTAATCTAATCTTGGTCAAAGGTCAACTTTGGATCAAAGTCAACAAGTCAACCAAAATAAGTTAACTAGAAACCAACTTAGGAAATTCAAACTAAAGTAATGCAAAACAAAGATAAAGGTGATGGAATAAAAGACTCCCCTCTAGACATGCTTCTAGTGATCCTTCTTGAGGGAGCTTCTAAGGAGGTGGTCACGCCTTCATCAGAAAAGGGCATCCTCGGCCCTTTCACCCAGGGGAAAGGACAAGTAAAATTCCTCATTGTAGGCATCAATTACTTTACCAAGTGGATAGAAGCTAAACCATTGACCACTATCACAACGCAACAGGTCCAACAGTTCGTCTGGAAAGATATCATATGTCGTTATGGCATGCCGCACACTATCATAAACACATCACCAACTCCATAGAGCATCCACAGACCAATGGCCAAGTTAAAGTTGCCAACAAAGTCATACTAGTCGAATTGCGAAAACATTTAGATGACGCTAAAGGCCGATGGCCGGAAGACTTGTTGGAAGTATTATGGGCCTACAAATGCACCCCTAGTCCGCTATAAACGAATCCCCCTTCAGCTTAGTATACGGCGCGAAAGCAATGATACCGATTGAAATTGGTGAACCCTCCCTACGCTGCCAAGTTACGATCCAGACCAGAACCAACAGAATATGCGTACCCAACTCGACCTATTGTCTGAATTAAGAGACAAAGCATAAATCTGTAATATGGTGGTTAAACAAAGGGTGGCCAGGAGATACAATGCACACCTATGCCCACGTTCATTTGTAAAGGGGGACCTAGTTTTGAGAATGGCCAGCAGCGCAAGAAAGAAGAATGACAAATTCTCCGCCATTTGGGATGGACCATATCGGATATGTGATGATGCAGGCGGAGGCGCTTATAAGCTTGAACAACTATCAGGAGAAGAGATACCGAACACATGGAATGTATCTCATCTAAAGTTCTATTTTAGTTAGACTGATTACTGTACCGAACACTTGTAACCCTGGGTGTAGTCTTTTTCCTCACCTGGCATTTTTCCCTAAGAAGGGTTTTGGCCAAAGAGTTTTTAACGAGGCACCCCAAAATTCATGAATAAAATAAAGGGTTCTTTACCATATACTCCATTATATCTACTTTAATTACTTAAGTTCCTTACCACTTACCACAAGTAAGCGGTTTGGGTCGAACATTGTTTATCTGGTTTAATTACTTAAGTTCCCCACCACTTACCACAAGTAAGTGGCCTGGGTCGAACATTGTTTATCTGGTTTAATTATTTAAGTTCCCCACCACTTACCACAAGTAAGCGACCTGGGTCAAACATTGTTTATCTAGTTTAATTACTTAAGTTTCCCACCACTTACCTTAAGTAAGCGGCCTGGGTCGAACATTATTTATCTGGTTTAATTATTTAAGTTCCCCACCACTTACCACAAGTAAGCGACCTGGGTCAAACATTGTTTATCTGGTTTAATTACTTAAGTTCCCTACCACTTACCACAAGTAAGCAGCCTGGGTCGAATATTCTTTATCTGGTTTAATTACTTAAGTTCTCCACCACTTACCACAAGTAAGCGCTTTGGGTCGAACATAGTTTATTTGGTATCATTACTTAAGTTCCCCACCACTTAGCACAAGTAAGCGGTCTGTGTAACATCCCGTCAGGATATTACTGATTTATAAATAAATAAAATAAATAAATTAAAACCGTGCGCATTTAATAATACCTCATTTTCCCAAAACGCGGGAAAATTTAAAAACTTCATTAAACCATCGAATAAAGTCTATGAATACCAACACCATAACGTTATAAAATTACCCATCAGGGTTTACAACTGTTTTCAAAGGCAATAAAGAAAACATAAGCAATTCCCCAAGTATAACCCCTCTCCACGGCTAAGCGTCACCTGAGCCACCTGCATCAACAGAATCTGCTCCCGTGTACCGCGTACACGATCATCGCCACACACACGCAGATAGGGTGAGCTTAACAATTAAATCACATATCTAAAGTTACAGAAATATAATCATATAAACACAAGCGACCATACATAACATAAATATCTCACATTGCCCTATTCTTTAATTCCTACCATCTGACCCCCAATCAGATTTTTCGTGCTCTACAACGTCTAAGGATTTCTTCAAGGTGACTTGCTGCCACACCTATCGGCCACAACCGATAGAGCACGTGCGGGAAAACATGCTACGGATCATACACTGCAACGCTAGGTAGAGTTCCCATATACGAACAAAGCCCGTATCGTCCCAAGACTACCAAACTCGTCAGCCAACAACTGAGGAGGGCAATCTATCTGGACCCATCCGTACTAGCCACAACCAGCACACTCACACTGACAACACTCGCCAACCCGAGCCACAACTCAAGGGTTCCTCGTGTTCATCCGCCATCCCGAGCCACAACTCAAGAGATGCTATTCCGAGCCACAACTCGAGGAATATCACGTGCTTAACCCCTATCCCGAGCCACAACTCAAGGGATACGTTCCGAGCCACAACTCAAGGAACACCAGCAATCTCACCCTTAAAGCATCACTAGACGCACTGTAGATCACAATTTCATAATCAGAACTCAAAGCTGCAGCAGTATAAATCGCCTGGCGGGGGACACCTACCGCTAGGTGCTGCCAGCTTCCAAACCGCCTGGCGGGGGACACGTGCCGCCAGGCGCCAAGCGCCCCATAAATCACAAATTCTGCAACTACCGCCTGGCGGAATCGTTTCCATCGCCAGGCGGACGTTGTTCCAGAGACCACGAATTTTGTCGCCATCGCCTGGCGGGACCCCCCTGCCGCCAGGCGCCTCCTGCACTAGAACCCCATTGTTGCCTCTCTACCGCCTGGCGGACCTAACTCTGTCGCCAGGCGCCGTATCAGTACTTATGCAGTACTGGTTTTGGTCAATTACTCTTCGCATCTTGCCCTCACACCCATCCTCAATCCATTATACTCCTAGCTCAGTGCATGGTACTGTTCACTTAGGTGAAACTTTACCACTCTCCCTCTCTACTACAACTCTCCATAAAATAATTACAAGCCAAGGAACTCACCCATGGATGGGTGTCATTCTTATTTTCCCCAATTCCATACTGACACGCATGTTATTAAGGCTCTAACAGTACTAGAATATCCCATGACCTAACATACTTCCCAAGCTTCCTATTACCATTATCTTGACCAATTTATACACTTCCCAAGTTCGCTTATATAGTAAGAGGGAAAATATCATTACCGTAGTGAAATCTCTATACTCTATCCCCTCACAGATACACTAGAAATTGATTTACCAAGGGACCGAACACCAATTATCCTAAAACACCCTCCTAGACCAGAATAACCACAAGTATCCACGTCACTGTACTGGCGCCTGGCGGCTAGTCCCGTGCCGCCAGGCGGTGCATCAGACTTCTGGTAAAATTTCCAAAATTCCCACACCTTCGCCATCTCACTCTCCCTTGCTTTTCATTCCAGATTAATCTCCATCATTTCTCGCGCCATCTCCCTTATATATCGTATTCCTCGCAACTTACTCCCACATCTATTAAAATTATTCAAGCATTCCAATCACTGACCACTCTCACGACATCAAACCCCAATTGTTCAACCCTAAACACTTGGTCACTGTTCCATTGAATTTCCATGTCAATTACACTCGAAATCAAAACACTTCTACACCAGATCCACTCATAAGACTCACCCCTTGATTTCCTTCCGAACAATTCACGCCAAACACTCAAGAAAAGCTTAAAACGAGTATTCAACCCGCGCCGCCTGGCGATCATAACCAATCCCGTCAGGCGGTTCATCCCAAAAACACCCAGAATGGCCTAGACTATGAGTCGCCTAGCGGTACAGGGATTCACCGCCAGGCGCTGCACCCAGAACACAGCAAAATGCACACAAATGGATGAGCCGCCTGGCGGCTATGTATAGCCCGCCAAGCGGTTTCTGGAAAATTTCCAAAATTCAACAAAACCTCAGAATAAACACAGTGCATGCATATCTTAAACATTACTTTCACAGAATTCATACCAAACAATAGTATAATCGCGGTAAACTCCCCTAACCTAGTTCTCCTTCGCTTAAGCTTGACAATTTGTAAGATTCCCCCTTGATCACCCACCTTCCTTGCTTCCTCACTATTCAGCAACTCAAAATCACACCAGAACCTCTCACACTCTCTCAGATTTTCGCTCTCTCTTTAGGTATAGTTTCCCAGCTTGTCAAACCTTAGCCCTTAACCTAATTTTCCTTTTTAAAGTGTGCCTAGACTAAGTGATTAATTACCAAAACGAAAATGGCATTGAATAAGACATAATGTGCCATTCAATCCTTCCCTATGGCTGCCCTTCCAGCCTCCTTTGGCTGCCCACTCACTTAGGTTTCCTTCCCATCTTTCCATATTCACGTCAAAACCAAAAATGCCAAAAATATAAAGTTTAATGTAAGTTCTCCTAGGCTTGAACCCATAACCTAAGCAATTGCCACGTCATTATCAACCATGTAACCAAGTCATATTTCATGCTAGGAATCATAATTCAATTATCACAATATACAAGAACATGTTTTCATAAATTTAAATAACAAAACCATAGCATCAAAAGTTAGCATACATAGGACTCGAACCCAAGTCCTCTCGCACAATCAAAGTGCTCTCAACCACATGAGTTAACACTTTTCCACGTCATACCAACCATAATTTAATGTCATAATTATTACCCCTCCCGTATTTATTAATTAATTATTTATTTAATTAATTAAATTCTACGGGTCTTACAGTCTGGGTCGAACATTGTTTATCTACTCTAATTACTTAAGTTTCCCACCACTTACCATAAGTAAGCGACCTGGGTCGAACATTGTTTATCTACTTTAATTACCTAAGCTTCCCTACTACTTACCAAAAGTAACCAGCCTGGGACGAATACTATAACTACCACAACGATTTGCGTACAAGCTCGAATTATTTTCTATAAATGCCAATATTGCTTATCGAATTAAGCAGACTAAAAAGCAAATAACACATACATTGCATCAGATCCACACCACCATCATTCAAATAAATGCGCTCCTACAACATAGACTATCGGTACCAATCAAACAACAAGTATAACAAGAACATTCATCATATTAACAAGAAAGTAAAATAGTGTACGGATTATTACAAACTTAGGCTTAATATCAAATTGAATTGAATGCATAAAAGCAATAGTTCTAAGTTGTTCCTTCATCAACACCCTCCACAACCATGGCTTCATCAGTATTCACATCTTCATCAACTACCATCTTCTCCGCCTCTTCATCAGGGTTGGTTTCGGCTTCACTTATCAGTTGGCCATCAATTACGTCTTTATTTACATCAAATTTGGAATCTGACGCATCAATGTCTTTGTGAAAGAAGGTCGCTTGTTGCAAACCCTTCTGGAAACCATTAATATGCTCCTGAATAATGCAACCCTTAAGATCCTCCAGCTCGGTCTCAAGGCCATCATGTTTTTCCTTCAGCTCATCATAGTCGGCCACCAGATCAGCGATCCTTCCCTTAAATTTCCTCTCAGACTACAAGCACCGGACATTCCAAGTCCCCAGCCTCTAATTCTCCTCCAGCCATTCCCCCCACTCCTTCTTCCAGGCCGCCTTCTCCTCGACATGTTTAACCACTTGGCCTTGCAATTCCTCCACCTTTGATCGCTTACCCTTCTTCAACTCTCTATGGAACAGAGTGTCCACTCTGCGTCCCAAAATCAAGGTTTTGTTGTTAAATTCTAGCATAGCTTTAATCATGGCATTCAGCTCCATGTTATCAATTGAGTTAACCAGAGCTTCCGATAGGTTAATATCGATATCACGTCAGACAAGCGTCTCTGGAAACTCTATGAGTCCAGCTTCGGGTTTCTTAGCACCACTAGAGGATCCTAACCCCAACAAGGCGGCCCTCACCCTCTTAACATCATTCCCTCCGCCTTGCTTAGGGGGCACCTCCGCTTTCCTTTTCGATCCCCTGTGCACATTCACTTCAACTAAGGAATCTTGTAGATTGGGAACTTTAGTGCTCCCAGCAACCCTGGCCTTCGCTGCTTTCTCCTTCCTAAGAGCTTGAAAAAGGTTCAAGTTCTTCTTCCCAACCTGTGTCATGTGCCCTACAATGATCACAACAAACGCTGATTAGTTAACTCAAACATAACATAGCACTTAAAAATACACAAAGATACCTTCTATATCAACAATTGGATGAATCGAATTAAAAAACCCTAAATAAGCCCTTAGTGGGCAACCTATCATTAAACATCATCAGTGTCTCCACCACCTCCCTATCCGCCATCAACAATCTCTCCCTCTTCATATCCTTATACTGCCAACGGTTGTTAGTCCAAGTACAGGGGAACTTAGTGTTCCCGTCATCATTGTAAAAGTACGACCGCCCATGCTCCTTCACTACCACCTTAAAGAAATCGTCTTTAAAATGCTTGAATGATTGAGTAAACGCTTCCAACCTGCTTATCCTAGAGATAACCATGTTGTCGGACTCTTGGGCCTCGTATCATAGAAATACAAAAATGATTACGGGGATGGCTGCAGATATAATGATCGATAAAGAATCTGGAAAGCTTGCAAGTACACCCAGTTGTTTGAATGCAACTGGGTAGGGCCAATGTTCAGTAAGCGTAGTACCCTCATTGTAAAATCATCAAAGGGCAGCCTCACGTGCAGTTGTGAAAAGTGGCACATATACATATAGAAAAATCCCTTTGCTACTCCCTCTTGGTCGTGGCAAACGCAGTCGACAACGCTTACCCTCTTCAAAGCCACTATGTCACGGCTTATGTTCTTCTCTAAGATAGGTATGTCAAACTATAAGGTTCTTATTTTTTTTTTTAAATTCCATGAAATATATTTTATCTATACTATAGTAAAGACAAATTTATGTTGAATTTCATACTAATAATTAACCTTTTATCTTATTTATATATGCTTGTTAAGTTAGTGTCATCAATTAAGTTCTACACAGTTATTTTGCTGCTACTATTTGTCTGACATAATATGCTTATACTGTTAAGTTATTTATAATATACAAGCAGAAAAAGGCAAGAAAAAATCAAAATTGGTGCCAGCCAAAGCTACAACTATCAAATCTCAGTCCAGGTTAGTCTGCACACCTGAATCTATAAATCATGCACATGCTCAGTCATGAACATGTGGTAGTACATTTTCTTGGGCCCATCACTAATTGTTGACATGAAAATAAAACCTTGTTCATCACATACAAAACTATTATTATCAATATGTTTAACTATATCAGCTTTGCTAGATTTATCAAATACCTCTTCTGTTTTACTAATGCCAAAGCCAAGCTTTGTGTCATCTTATTTTAGTTTTATCTCAATTGTGAACTCTCCTCCAATTGGAGCATATAGATTCGTACTGATTATGATAAGACTAGGTGCTTAACAAACTATAAAAGCTTCTAGTCGAGAAAAATAAGAAGAAAATGAAAAGAGACATTAAATTTTACACAAACTAAAGAAGAGAAAACTTCTACAAATTAATTTATGCATAACCTCATTTTAATTCAAGTGGAAACTAATTTTGGTTTTTCTTTTTCTTCTAGAAACTCTCAATTTAGTAGAAAACCCTCAATGAAGAAGGCAACCTAATAAATGCTCAAGCAATAAAGCATTTCATTTGAGGAAATAGATATTTCTAACATGGAATTGGTAAACAATGAAACATGATCAGTTTTTTTAAATACTAAATCAAACTAAGCTTCAGTTTTGCTACAATTGATATATCTCCAAAAAAATGTATACATGTGGTGGTTTGGTTCAGCATAAGGGTGAATGGGAAGAGAAAGAATCAGTTGTTCGCGAACTTTATGAACTTGAGGAAAATGATATGCACTTGATGCAAGTGAAGATATACAAGAGATGGATATCCAACTGAATAATGCAACCTGCCATGTCCTATTCAAATATGCCTACTAAATGGCACTGAAAATATATAATGTTGATGTGCTAACTATATATATTGGAGATGATAGAGCAGATGAAGATGCCTTTAAGGTAATAGGAATAGAACAAATGAATATGAAAATTTTGTTATAGCTTTTCTTCATTATATTAAGTTGTACTTTTGTTAGGACTACACTTCCTTGATTAATTCTACATGAAAAAATGACTTGTGGCATAATATATACTCATGTATAAACTTGTGGCATAGAACAAATTCTTATTGTTTTAGTTTTTTTCTTGAAACAGAAGGTAGTTGTGAGAGACATTAAATTTGTCATTATGTATTGGATTATTTATGCTTTATTTATATAATCTGAAAATTAATTTTTGGATTTTTAAAAAATTTTAAAAATATTTCAAATAATTTTGGCCGTTTTTAATTGTGAAAATATGATATATTTTGTGATAGATTTTAACCGTCAAAATATGATGCATTTTGTGGCGATTTTTAACTGTAAAAATATGATGCATTTTGTAGTGGTTTTTAACCGTAAAAATATGATGCATTTTGTAGCGATTTTTAACCGTTAAAATATGATAAAATATAAATAAATTAAACTACATTTATAAAGGTTTTTAACCGCTATTATTTGTTTTTTCTTTTCTGACAACAATACCAGCGGTTAAAATATTTTTGTCACAAACTGTTTTTGACATGTGTAATTCTGACAACGGTTTTACAATTTGTCAGAAATGTCATTTGTGGCAGTTTTTAACCGCTAGAATTTGTAATTTTAACCTTCACAAATATCTATTTTTTGTAGTGAAGTAATAATAATAACAATAAATACAATAATAATACAAAATAAAACAATAATAAAAAAGAATAATACTAATATTAAAATAAAGTAAAACAATAATAATAATAATAATAAAATAAAATAAAAATTATAACAAAATAATAATAAAATAAAATAAAATAAAACAACAATAATAAAATAATAATAATTATACTAATAATAAAATAAAGCAATAATAATAAAGAAATAATAATAAAATAAAATAAAACAATAACATAATAATAAAATAAAATAAACCAATAAGAATAAAATAATAATAAAATAAAATAAAACAATAACAATAAAATAAAATAAAATAAAAAAATAACAATAATAATAATAATAAAAGTAAAAAAATAATAATAATACTCATAAATTAATAATTGCACTATAATAGCCAGATAACTGGCATGAACCGGTACATAGTATCAACCGTTAAGGCAGAACACTCGGATTAAACCGCTAACTTAGAAAATCCGCTAAATCGCTAACTAGTAAGAACTCATCGAGCTTAGAGGGACGACTACACGCCAAAACAACACTTACATTGGTGGCCATACTCTCTAAACTACACAACCCTTCATTAAGTAGTAATGTCGCCTACCCTAAGATAAAACAATTAAGCCCTTAGGATTAGATGTTGAATCTGAGGCTTGGCTTAATCAAGCCCACATGAGCCTTGTAACATCCCAGCCAGATATTATGGATTTAAAATAAAATAAAATTAAACATCATTTATTATGATTCCATTTCCCAAAAACGCGGGAAACTTTAAACTTTATTTCATCAAAAGAATAACTTAAATCCATAATAATAAAATTTCCATTATAATACCAAAGATTGGTAATATAAAAGTTATAATTTATTCAAAAACATAATAAACGCTAATAAAAACTTCTCCCAGTCTAGTCTAGCCCCTGCTCCAGCTCTATGCCTCACTAGATCCACCTGCAACATCATCTTCTTCCGTGTACCACGTACACGATCATCGCCAAACACAAACAGATAGGGTGAGCTAACAGTTAAACACATATATATAAAATACATATACATACAAACACACCAAAGGAATTTCATCCTTTGATTCCATATCACATGGCCACCACCATGTCATCCATGGTCTACATCATTCGACGAATATCTCAAGATATCTTGCTGCCACAACTTGTAGAGCACGTGTAGAAACCTATTACAGACCATACTCTGTAACGCCATGTGGAGTTCTCAATACGAATATAATTTGTATCATCCCAAGACTACCAAACTCTTCAGCTTAATGCTAAGGAGGGCAATCTATTTGGACCCATCCGTACAAGCTACAACTCGCACACTCACATCGGCAACACTCGCCAACCCGAGCCAAAACTCAAGAGTTCCTCGTGTTCATCCGCAATCCCAAGCCATAACTCAAGAGATGCCATTTCGAGCCACCACTCAAGCAATGCCACGTGCTTAACCCCTATCTCAAGCCACAACTTAAGGGATATGTTTTGAGCCACAACTCAAGGAACATCAGCAAGTCAACCTTCGAGATATCACCAAAGCCTTGTAGACCACGCACATCCAAAGCAATAAAAACATATTTCTTGCCTCTACAACATCGCCTGGCGCTACTCCTAAGCCGCCAGGCGAAACACGCTTCCAAACTGCCTAGCAGGGGACACGTGCCGCCAAGCGCCAAGCACCTTTGGTGCCACTACCTGCAAGTGTCGCCAAGTGAGATGTAACGCCCCAAAAATTTTGGTAACCTCAAATTAATAAGACGTCGCATACATAAATATTGAGAGAGTACTGAGTTTGGAATATGGAGGTTTATAGTACACCAAACATATCTATAACAAATAAAAATAGGCCCACATGGCCTAAAACAAAATACAGTGGTTCAAAAGTAGCACAATGTCTTGTCCAGAACAAGAGAATCTTAAACTACTAAAACTCCATCAGCTATAGGCTCCATAGTGAGCCCGATACCCATCCATGACCATCAAGCTGCAACATCCCTATCATCATTAAAAATTGATGATCATCACAAAGGAGAAAGACCAAACACAAACATACAAGCAAGCAGAAGGGTAAGCTAGCGAAAGAGATTCTTATATCATAACACTCAACATGCAATTTCAAAATCAAGCATAAATAACAAACATCCACACACGAGATACCAAACCATTTAACACTCCTAGACTTGACTATCCGGATACGAAAAATTAGGCACCACCACGAGATCGTGGAATTAACTCCTAGTAGTGAGGCACCACCACGAGGCCTTCGTGGAATTACGTCCTTACATGAGGCACCATCACGAGGCCTTCGTGGAATTACGTCCTGGCCTTGAGGCACCACCACGATACCCTCGTGGAATTACGTCCTTACATTGAGGCACCATCGTGAACTCTCACTAGGAGGGTCCATGGAATTACGTCCATTAGATGAGGCACCACCTTGAGTTCCCACTATGAGAGTCATGGGATTACGTCCTACCCATACCTTGTCCGTGTTTCACCAACCAATCATAGAGTTCCCATGCTAGACTACAAATAGAAGGCATGTCGAGGTCTCACTAAAGCTAGCCCAACTCGCTCAGGCGAGACTACTCTTGCTCAGGCGAGTAACCTTCGCTTAGGCGAGCCCTCGAATCAGAGAGAGGGGTGAGCTGCTGCTGTTCTCGCTCAAGTGAGAGTTTCTCACATAAGCGAGAGCTTTTGTTTTGAGCGACCAACCCGCTCGCCTAATCGAGTTCAGCAGAGCTCACTACTCTCTCGCGCGCAGAAACAAATTCAAATCATCATAGCAGTACGTTCAACACATCTTCACGCAACCAATAACATATATAAATCACCCAATACGTAAAATCAATCAAACATGCATATAAATCTTGAAAACAGCAAAGCCTTAGCTTCCCTTACCTGGAAAGAGCTAGCGAAAAACCTCGACACTTAAGCTACGAGCACCACAGTTTTGAGATATGATTTGAGGAGGTGGATGGGAGAATGAGCCAAACTCACTTGAAATTGAATGGGTCTCAAAACCCTAGCAGAGCACAAATGGGGAGATTGAGAGAGTAAGGTGGTTGCGTTTCTGTAAAGTGACAGAAATGAGAGTGTTAGCTGGTTTAAGGTATTTGGCTCCTTGTGGGCCAGCCCTAGGCCCAACCGATTTGGGGCAACCCTTCTAGAATTAGGGTAGAATAAAATAAGTGGGTCTTACATTCTCCCCAACAAGAAAATTTTTGACCTCAAAAATAGAGACTTACTAGGGAAACATATGTTGATATGACTTCCTCATGTCCTCCTCTAACTCCTAAGTAGAGTCGCATGTCCTCTGATCCCAGATGACTTTGACAAGACTGATTGGTTTTCCCCGCCGTTCCTCAACTCGGCTCTCCTCCAAAGCAACAGGTGGTACTCCCATTGTAAGATCCTCCCTCATCTGAACATCCTCTGCTTCCAACACATGAGACGAATTAAACGCATACTTTCTCAACTACGACACGTGAAACACCAGATGGAGATTTGCCAACTGAGGGGCAAAGCAATCTCCTAAGCCATTGGCCCAATCCTCCTCAAGATCTGATAAGAGCCAAGGAACTTAGGGGAAAGCTTCCTTGTGCGGAAAGCCCTTCCCACACCAGTGGTTCGGGTAACCCTCAAGAATACATGATCTTCGGCCGCAAATTTCAAAGGCCTCCTCTTGTGGTCCGCATAGGCCTTTTGTCTACTCTGAGACGCCTGCATCCTATCTCTCACCATTCTCACTTTCTTTGTGATCTGCTCTAACAATTCTGGTCCAACTAGCACCGCTTCTCCATCCTGATACCAACACAAGGGAGTCCTACATTTCCTGCCATAAAAGGCTTCATATGGCGCCATGCCAATGCTCGCATGAAAGCATTTGTTGTAGGTGAATTATATCAAAGGTAAAACTTCATCCCATGCACCCAAGTGATCTAGTATACATGTACGCAACAAGTCCTCGAGTGATTGGATTATTCTCTCAGATTGTCCGTCAGTCTGGGGATGATAGGTGAAACTCATGGTTAGCTTGCTACCCAAAGCACTCTGCAAGGTCTGCCAAAATTGGGAAGTGAACCGCGGATCTCTATCGGATACTATGCTCGACGACACTCCATGCATCCTCAAAATTTCTTTAATGTACAATTGGGCCAACTTGGCCATAGACATCCTCAAGTTCATCACCAAGAAATGAGCACTCTTGGTCAACCGGTCTACTATAACCCAGATGGTATCGTGGCCTCTGAAGGTTCATGGCAAATGCGTTACAAAGTCCATAGCGATGCTATCCCATTTCCACACTAATATCTCCAAAGGTTGTAGAATCCCACTAGGTCTTTGGTGTTCTACCTTTGCCTTCTGACATGTCAGACAAGCTGATACAAACTGAGCTACGTCCTTTTTCATTCCCTGCCACCAGAAGATTTCCTTGAGATCCTGATACATCTTAGTCATGCCAAGATGCAAACTAAGATGGCTCTTGTGGCCTTCCTCAAGGATTAACCGTCTCACCTCAACATCATCCAGGACATGTAACATCCCATCCGGATATTACGAATTTAAATAATAAAACAAAAACATAATAATAATACTTCATTTATTATAAATCGTTTCCCTAAAATCGCGGGAATTTAAAACTTTATTACACTGATAAAACCAAATCCAATTGAAATATTTATTAAACACAATACATTATCAACTCAGTCTCATTATAAAGCCAAGTTCTGTAATTCAAATGATTACAAGAAAATCCTTAAAACTCATAAAAATGATAAAATGTTGTCATAAAGTTTCCCAACTAGCCCATGCTCCGGCTCTATGCTCCACTAGTACCACTTGCACAATCATCTGCTCCCATGTACCACGTACACGATCATCGCCAAACACACACAGATAGGGTGAGCTAAAGGAATATAAACATATGCAACAATTTATATAACAAAACACACACATTAAAGGAACTCCATCCTTTGGTCTCATCACACATGGCCACCACCATGTAATCCATGTTCTACGTCTTTGGTTGATAATCTCAAGCTATCGTTGTTGTCCAACCTACAAGCCACCACTTGTAGAACATCACACATGGCCACCACCATGTAATCCATGTTCTACGTCTTTGGTTGATAATCTCAAGTTATCGTTGTTGTCCAACCTACAAGCCACCACTTGTAGAACACATGTGGGAACACTCACTAGTGTGGATTCACTAAGGTTTGAACCCATAACCATGCCAATGTCAAACCAATGCACAATCCTTTAGCTAATTCATATTTTGTGATAATTCCTATAAATATAGGATTAAATTATCACTCATTATAATCAAGCATATTATTAAAAATAATAATAAAATAAATAGTATAGAATGGCATACATAGGACTTGAACCTAAGTCCTTCCACACAATTAAGTACTCTTAACCACTTAAGTTAGTACTTTTCCACATCATAAACCTTAACATTAAATACCATAAAGGCTTCCACTAACCGCATTTATTAATTAATTAATTATTTAATTAATTAAATTTTACGGGTCTTACAGGACACACACCCTGTCCTGAAACCGCAGTATCCCGTCATTACCCAAGGCAAAATCTTTCGCTTCATCTGATCCAAGATGTTCTCTCACTCTGTTCAAACTGACATCCAATAACTGTCGTTCTCTAATTGAGTTCAAGAAGTCACTAGATATAGTCAAAGTACTACATCTAATGAACTCTGATTCCAACTCAACCTACAGCTTCATATCGCTGAATTTCTCTAGTAGCTCCACCTCTTTAATCATAAGGTGTGCACCATGCACCGTCTTCCTGCTCAAGGCATCTGCCACCACATTTGCTTTCCTGGGTGATATAGCAACTCAAAATCATAATCTTTCAAGAATTCCATCCACCGCCCCTGTCTCATGTTCAGCTCCTTCTAATAAACAGATACTTAAGACTTTTGTGATCGCTGAACACTCGAAACTGAGCACCGTAGAGGTAGTGTCTCCAGATCTTTAAGGCAAACACTTTAGCTGCCAACTCCAGGTCATGAGTGGGGTAGTTTCTCTCATGCACCTTGAGTTGTCTCGAAGCATATGCTACTGTCTTCTTCTCTTGCATCAACATACAGCCCAAACCTAGATGAGATGCATCACAGTAAACCTCAAAGGGCTTACCAACATTAGGGATCACCAATATAGGGGCATTCGTCAACCTTCGCTTAAGCTCTGGAAAGCTTTCCTCACATTTATCCGTCCAGGTGAAGGGTTGGTCCTTCTGGGTAAGCTGTGTCAGAGGCGTCACTATCTTAGAGAATCCCTCTATGAATCTTCTATAGTAGCCAGCCAAACCCACGAAACTTCTGATCTCTATTGCTGACTTGGGACTTTCCCATTTAACCACTGCATCAACCTTTGTTGGATCCATTGTTATGCCCTGTGCAGATATCACATGGCCCAAGAACTGCACTTCATCCATCCATAATTCACACTTAGACAGTTTAGCATATAGTTGCTTCTCCCTCAGAATACCAAGCACTAGCCTCGGGTGTTCGGCATGCTCCTCCTGAGTTCTGGAATAAATAAGGATGTCGTCTATGAAGACCATGACAAACTTATCCAAGAATGGCCTGAAGATCCTGTTCATGTAGTCCATAAACACTGTCGGAGCATTGGTCATACCAAAAGGCATAACCACGTACTCGTAGTGCCCATAACGAAACCTGAAGGCCGTCTTCTGCACATCATCAGCCTTCACTAAAATCTGATGGTATCCCGACCGTAAATCAATCTTCGAGAATACTGATGCTCCATGCAACTAATCCATCAAATCATCTATCCTCGGGAGGGGATACTTGTTCTTTATAGTCATCTTATTCAACTGTCTGTAGTCCACGCACAGGCGTGAACTCCCATCCTTCTTCTTCTCCAATAACACTGGTGCTCCCCAAGGTGAAGTACTAGGCCGAATGAATTGTTTCCTCAATAATACCTCAATCTGACTCTTGAGCTCCACCAACTCTGCTAGAGTCATACAATATGGAGCCATCAACATTGGACCCGTTCCAGGCACTAGGTCAATTGAGAACTCCACCTCTTTATTGGGAGGCAACCCTGGTACTTCCTCTGGGAACACATCCTTAAACTCATGTACTATTGGTATAACCGATGTCCCTTGTAACATCCCGACCGGATATTACGGATTTAAATATCAAAATAGAGAAAATATAATTAAACTGCATTTACTGACATATCATTTCCCCAAAACACGGGAAAATTTAAAACTTTTATTACCTCAACAATAATCCAAAAATCCATGATAATAAATACTATTATAATTGTCCAAAAGTCTAGTAATATCCATGTTTACAATTTATTTGAAATCATAAAAACAATATAAAACTCTGAGAAAATCCTTCTCCCAAGTCTAGCCCCTCTCCGGTTCTACGCTCCACCAAAACCACCTGCAACGTCATCTGTTCCCGTGTACCGCGTACACGATTATTGCCAAACACAAGCACATAGAGTGAGCTAAAGGAATATAAACATATGCAACAATTTATATAACAAAACACACACATTAAAGGAACTCCATCTTTTGGTCTCATCACACATGGCCACCACCATGTAATCCATGTTCTACGTCTTTGGTTGATAATCTCAAGCTATCATTGCTATCCAACCTACAAGCCACCACTTGTAAAACACATGCGGGAACACTCGCTATTCTGAGCCACAACTCAAAGAATGCTCGTATTACCCTCCAATCTGAGCCACAACTCCAGGAATACTCTAGCATCTGACCCTTGAGATATCGCCCAAAGCCTCGTAGACCACGCGCATCCAATGCAAGCAAAACACAATGTCTGCTTCATCAAAAAATTGGTTGGCACTCCACACGAGTTGTCAGGCGCAAAAGGCTTCCAGACCGGCTAGTGGACACCTTGCGCTGTTAGGCACCATACGCTTTTTAAAGCCTCTACCATATCTTTTCTGCCTAGCGGGATCACATTTTTCGCCAGACATCATGCGTTCCAAGCTTCTCTGGTTTTCCCTTATTACCTGGCAGCACATCCTAAACTGCCAAGCAGCACACCCCAAGCCGCTAGGCACCACACCAGTAGCGTCACTACTACTGGTTTTTGGCACTTTGAAGCAAGTTCCAAAGAACTCCAAGCACTATACATACAATCCATAACAAGAAATATGATTATCCAGTCATAATCACATGACTGGATCATAGTCCAACACAATCCTAAACAACCAAACAATATACAAAAGCAGGAAGAATACATAACCGTTGCCCAAAATATCGCACGGGCAATAAAATAGTAATAATGATAATAAAATAATAAAACGAAACAATACAAATAAAAAAATAATAATGAACATAATAATAAAATAAAATGAAATAATAATACTAATAAGATAAAATAATAATAATAATAATAAAATAATAAAAATAAAATAAAGCAATAATAATAAATAATAATGATAATAAAATCATAAATAAAATAAAATAATAATAAAAATAATAATAATAATAAAATAATAGTAAAATACAATAATAACAATAATAATAAAGATAAATATAATTATAAAATAAAATAAAATGAAAATAATAATAATAATAGTGATATTAATAATAAAAATAATAACAATATAATAAGAATAATAATATAAATAATAATTATTATTATTATAATAATAATAGTAATAAAACAAAATTTTAAAAATAAAAATGAAAATAATGAAAATAATAATAAAATAAAATGAAACAATAATAATAAAATAGAAATATTAATAAAATAAAATAATAATAATGATAAAATATAGCAACAATAATAAAACAATAATAATGATAAAAGAATCATAAAACAAAACAATGATAACAATAATAATAACAATGAAATAATAGTAAACTAAAATAAATAAAATAATAATAATAATAAAGATAATTATAAAATAAAATAAAATGAGAATAATAGTAATAATAATAATAAAAATAAAAATAAAAATAAAAATAGTAATACAAATCATAATAATAATAATAATATAAATAATAATAGGAATATAAATATAAATAATAATAATTATTATAATAATAATCATAAAATGACATTTTATAAATAAAAATAATAATTAAAATAAAAATAATAATAAAATAAAATGAAGCATAATAATAAAACAGTAATATTAATAAAATAAAATCAAAATAATAAAATAAATACTAAAACAAAATAATGATAATAAAAATAATATAATAAAATAATAGTAAAATAAAATAAAATAATAATAAAAAAAAATAAAATAATAATATTAATAAATATAAATATAAAATAAAATAAAATGAAATTGATAATAATAATCAAAATAATAACAAAAATAAACATAATACAAATAAAAATAATAATAATAATGATAGTAGTTGTAATAATAATAATAATAAAAAATAACAATAATAATAATAATAACAATAGAAATAATAATTATTATTATTATAATGATAATTATAATTATAATAAATAATAAAAATAAAATAATAATAATAATAGTAAAATAAAATAATAATAATAATAATAATAATAATTATGATGGTAAAATAAAATAAAATTAATAATAAGAATAATAAGAATAATATTAAGTGTGTTGTATTTAGAAAAAAAAACTCTAAACATCTCGTCAAGCGAAAAAGAAAAATCATGATAATCATAGCAATGATTGGATCACAAAAGCCAAATAGCCCTCCCTGGCTGCTAGGGTTTTATGGCATTTCATATTCATGCCAACATAATTCTACCAAAAAGAAAGTTTAATGTGAGACTACTAAGATTCGAAACCATAACCATGCCAATCTTCAAACCAATGCACAACCATTTAACCAATTCATGTTTCATGATACTTCACATAATTCTATAATTACGTTATCACTCCTCATGACCCAGCACATTATTAAAATAATAGTAATAATTTAAATAACACATAAATGACATACATGGGACTTAAGCCCAAGTCCCTTCACACAATAAAGCATTCTCAACCATTTGAACTAGTACTTTTCCACAACATACATGTCAGAATTAAATGTCATAAAGGATCCCATTAACCGCATTTATTAATTAACTATTTATTTAATTAATTAAATTTCGTGGGTCTTACATCCCTTCCTCTTTCTCCACCTCCAAATGCGTGAAAATAATGAAGCACTACGCGCCACCCTGTAATTCCTTCACAACCCCTTGGGATGACAACAACTCAGGCTCCTCTGAGTTGGGAAACAATAAATTTTTCTCTTGGCAATCTATAAGAATGCGATTGGCAAAAAGCCAATTCATTCCCAAGATCACCTCCAACTCTTGTAGAGGTAGGCATATCAGATTCACCTTGTACACACGTCCTTCTACCTCCACGGGACACCTACACACAAGGACGAGGTCTTGACCAAACCGGACGCCGAAGTAGATACCACAAGGTCACATTGTAGCTCACAAACCGGTAGACCTAGTCTTTGCACACAAGTTTCAGACACAAAAGAGTGTGTCGCTCCAGAGTCATACAATACACACACAGATTCACCAACAATCATACAACGACCATGACAAGGTTACCTGAGCCTGCTGTCTCTGCTCCAATCATGGCATAAACTCTTCTCGATGCCTGAGGCATGTTGCCCCCTCTCCTCTGTTGGTTCTGAGCTGGGGCCTAAACTGTGGTACATGTCACTGCCATCGTAAGGGTGGGGCAATCCCTGCCAAAATGGTCTTCCTTGCCACAATTGTTGCACCTCTTGAAGCCTACAAGTCGGGGGCAGACATTCCTCTTGTGCGGTCCTCCACACTGGTAGCACTAAATCTTACTATGTTGGGAAGAAGACTCCCTAGAGCCCTGAAACTGGAAATGAGGCCTAGTATAGGGTTTCCTCCTCTTTTCGTGCCTATGCCTGGACCCAGATTGTCCTCCTACCCTCTACTGATGTGGGTGTTGGGTTTCCACCTCCACCTTCATCTTCTCCATAACCTTAGCCTTCTCCACCAAGGCTGCAAAGTCCTTGATGGATAGCGGGGCCACCATCAAACGAAGATCTCCACGGAGGCCATTCTCGAATTTTCTACATCGCCACTCCTCATCCAGTGGCATGGTGTAGAAACGACTGAGATGTTTGAACTTTTCTGCGTACTAAGCTACAGATTTGTTCCCTTGAGTCAACTACAAAAATTCCACCTCTTTAGCATACTTGACGTTGTTAGGGAAGTACTCAGAGAGAAACTTCCTCCTAAAGACATCCCAAGTAACTGGTTCCTGTCTCTCCTCCATGATGGACTTCATACTGATCCACTAGTGTTCAGCCTCACCCGTGAGCATGTACACCGCGAAGGCCAACCTACTCTCCTTGGGGCACATCTTAGCATCAAATATTCTCTCGATGTCTTTCAGTCACTGACCTGCGACATTTGGACTGGTCTTTCCATTGAACTTGACTGGATAGTGCTTCATGAAGTCTTCAAACTCCATTCCCGATGGAGAGGTCTTGGTTCAGGACCGTGGGCAGGGGCAGTGGACCTATTTTCCTCCAACTGGCGGAAGGCCTCCATGTGCTGCCTATGGGCGTCTTCAGCAGCCAACCTTGCAGCCTCCATCTACTGCATCACCAATTTTTGCTGCTCTAGAGATGTCGTCTGGCGCTGCATCGATGTCTCATGTTATTGCATCATATTAGTGTTTGTTGAGTTAAGGCGGCCACCATAGCCTCTATCGCCCTAGCGATATCTAGTGCGTCGCCCTGAGAAGATTGAACATTCCTACGCGGAGGTGCCATGCCACTGGCACACAGGAAAATAATAGTCAGACTTGATTAGATGAGAAACTTAGCTAGCACCACAAAATATACAACGTTGGCTAAGCAGGCACACTAGACCATAGATCCTAAGGAACGACCGCTCTGATACCATAAATGTAACGTCCCAAAAATTTGGGTAACCTCAAATTAATAAGACATTGCATACATAAATATTCAGAGAGTATAGAGTTTGGGATATGGAGGTATATAGTACACTAAACATATCTATAACAAATAAAAAGAGGCCCACATGGCCTAAAATAAAGTACAATGTTTCAAAAGTAGCACAAAGTCTTCTCCAGAACAAGAGAATCTTAAACTACTAAAACTCCATCAGATGTGGGCTCCATAGTGAGTCTGATACCTATCCATGACCATCAAGCTACAGCATCCCTATCATCATTACCACTGCCAAGGGTTCTCACATCTGCTCACATGAAAAAAAATTGATGATCATCGTAAAGGAGAAAGACCACACACAAACATACAAGCAAGCAGAAGGGTAAGCTAGTGAAAGAGATTCTTAAATCATAACACTCAACATGCAATTTCAAAATCAAGCATAAAGAATAGACATCCATACATGAGATACCAAACCATTTAAGACTCCTAGACTTGACTATCCGGATACGTAAAATGAGGCACCACCACGACACCGTGGAATTACGTCCTAGTAGTGAGGCACCACCACGAGGCCTTTGTGGAATTACGTCCTTACATGAGGCACTACCACGAGGCCTTCGTGGAATTACGTCCTGGCCTTGAGGCACCACTACGATACCCTCATGGAATTACGTCCCTACATTGAGGCACCATCGTGAACTCTCACTGGGAGGGTCCATGGAATTACGTCCATTAGATGAGGCACCACCATGAGCTCCCACCATGAGAGTTATGGGATTACGTCCTACCCATACCTTGTCCGTGTTTCACCAACCAATCATGGAGTTCCCATGCATATCAATCTCATGCCAACATATATATATATATATATATATATATATATATATATATATAACCAACTATCCTAGCCTATATCATACCAAGCTCATGCCAAACACATCGACTTCCAGCCCCAATATATCATATAGAGTATATATAGCATCATAACTTGAACTGTTTAAAACACACATCAACCAATCATGTGAAACACATGCATATACACTCAACTCTACCATTCTCGCTCAAGCTAAAGAGCTCTCGCTCAGGCGAGAGGAACCCCTCGCTCAAGCTACCTGCTCTCGCCTCAACGAGACTGCAAATAGAGGTCACGTCGATGTCTCACTCAAGCTAGCCCAACTCGCTCAGGCGAGACTACACTCGCTCAAGCGAGTGGCCTTTGCTTAGGCGAGCCCTCGAATCAGAGAGGGGGTGAGCTGCTGTTGTTCTCGCTCAGGCGAGAGTTCCTCGCTTAAGTGAGAGCTTTTTTTTTAGCGACCAACCCGATCGCCTAGGCGAGTTCAGTAGAGCTCACTATTTTCTCGCGCGCAGAAACAGATTCACATCATCATAGCAGTACAATCAATACATCTTCACGCAACTAATAACATATATAAATCACCCAATACGTAAAATCAATCAAACATGCATATAAATCTTGAAAACAACAAAGCCCTAGTTTCCCTTACCTGGAAAGAGCTAGCAAAAACCTCGACACTTAAGCTACGAGCACCACAGTTTTGAGAACAGATGTGAGGAGGTGGATGGGAGAATGAGCCAAACTCACTTGAAATCGAATGGGTCTCAAAACCCTAGCAAAGCATAGTTGGGGAGATTGAAAGAGTAAGGTGGTTGCATTTCTGTAAAGTGGCAAAAATGAGAGTGTTAGATGGTTTAGGGTATTTGGCTCCTTATGGGCCAACCCTAGGCCCAACTGATTTGGGGCAGCCCCTCTAGAATTAGGGTAGAATAAAATAAGTGGGCCTTACACGGGACGACCCTCACCGCCAGGCGCCACACTTTCTAGTAACCACTGGTAGGATAGCTATCGCCTGGCGATCTAGACTCTACCGCCAGGCACTACACCAATACAGCGAGTTGTACTGGTTTAGGCCTCTCTGATCCGATTCCAGTCCTTTTCCTCTCATTCATGATACCTCGCATAATTATCTATCATGTAAGTTCCATTCTATTTTGCTGAACTTACCTTACTTATGCCTTACTATCATAATCATCCCCATTGATGGATTCACTCTCTTGGCTACACAAATCTCCTTGAATCAACTAAGGTCAAACAATATCACTCCAATTTAGACCAAAGTCACAAGCAGAACTGAAGATATCACGGCATTCCACTGCCATATCAATCTCAAATCAATCACAAGCAATATACCCATTTATACATAACCTTAGCATTATATCCCTCTTCACCTTATGCAATCCCACCTCACAACCCCACTTATGCATCTTTAGTGACACTCAAGTCCCAAATTGTATTAGGCCTTTCAACCCAGCTGGAATCTAATTTAATGATGCTTCTACTGAAACGTCGTTATTTCCATGATTCTTCCAATTCCAATTAACCCCAAATTAATTCAGACTACTAATTCATTAATGACTTATCCCAAGCCTTTGTCCAATAACGCAAAATTGGTGTCCTAATTGCTTCCTACATCCGTAGAGACCCAAACTCACCATTGTACCCAAGAGCCATGCAGAGTTCCTTGCCTTTGTGATGGCGCCTAGCGGCACCTAGCCTGTCGCCAAGCGATGCATCAGTTCAGGGAAACCCAGAATTTTGTCATGCATCTGCGAGAACTCAAACTTCCCCATTCCATGCCAATCTCTCAAATTTTCCACCGAATACACTTTTGTCATACGCTTATGAGTATTATTAATACATCATACTTTCAATACACTAAATTACATTACAATTGCCACGAAAATTCCTCCAAAACCCAAAATCCCTAAATGTTCAACCCTAGAACGAGGATATGCTACAATCACCCAATTTTCCCTTATCACCCCATGATTTCATAATTATTCATTTCCATTTAATCAGTTAATGACCTAAACACCCTTTCCCCCGATTAAAAATCACCCAGAACACAGAAGACCCAAGAATCGAGCCAAAACAGCTCGTGTCGCCTGGCGGTAGTTCATCACCGCCAGGCAGTTCAAACAAAGCCCAAAAACTGGGTTGATCAGTCACGCGTCGCCTGGCGAGTAGGAACATACCGTCATGCGGTTCCTCTTCAAGAACCCAGAAATAACACATCAGTGATGAGTCGCCTGGCTGTAGTTCATCACCCGCCAGGCAGTCTCTGGAAAAATTCCAGAAACGTAAATTTTATACAGTTTGGACAGAGTATATGCACCCAATAATCATACATTTCATACAATTACACAATGAGAATTAAAAGGACGGTTCCAGCTCCCCTAACCTGGTTTCCTTGCTAAAGCTTGAGAGTTCCAAAGTTCTTCTTGATCTACAATGGCTTCTCTTGCTTTCTCCTCCTTTCAGGTCCTTATCTCATTCACTAGCACAATTTTCACTCAGAACTCTCTCTCCCTTCTGTGCACAACAATGGCAGCCTTCAACCTCTCTCTTTTTCCTCTTAATTCCTTCTTTAATTGGTTCTTATTTAAGGTTAATGGCGAAAAACGATAATTGGCATTAACATGACCTTAATTATCATTCAAGACTCATTTAGTGGTTATTTTTCTAGCCCCTCTTGGCTATCCCTTTGTCAGCTAGGGTTTTGTCTTTCCTATGGTTCAATCCCATAACTATGTCAATTTCAAGTCAATGCACAATCATTCAATCCATTCAGATTTCATGATAATTCCTATAATTATATTATCACTTTCACGTTCAATTATATTATTAAAATAATACATAATTAAAATAACACATAACTGGCATACATAAGACTTAAACCCAAGTCCTCTCAACATAAATAAGTATTCTCAACCATTTGAGCTAGTACTTTTCAGGGTCCAATAGTCAATATTTAATGGCATAAAGGCTATTACTACCCGTATTTATTAATTATTTATTTATTTAATTAATTAAATATCACGGATCTTACAACCTCACAAGGACCCAATCCATAACTTTAAACCAATCAGAATGCAACTAATGTTCTATAAATACGGGTGGAACTCAACAATTAAAGGTACGCAACCCGTTAGTGCTAAAAACTAAGATTTGACTTTGAGAACTTTTTGTTGACTTGATCGTTAGAGCCTTTTCTGCAGGTAATCCCCAAATATTCCATGAAGCATTGAGATGCGAAAACATAACGGACGAAATTGAAGAGTATCTAGCCAAGAGATTCAAGGATGGCGGTAAGACGAGATTTGAGTCCCATTATAATATATCATTGTTCTTGCAGAAATAATAATAAAATAAAATAAAACAATAATAACAATTATAATAAAATAAATAAAACAATAATAATAACAAAAGTAATAAAAAAATAGTAATAAAAAAAATTTCCAACTAACATTATTCACTTTTGTTACTATAGATTTAGCTATACAAAATAATGAGAAATAATGAAATTCAATTAAAGAAGAAAGCACACATACCATACATTCACAAAAATAACAACAAATTTCAAAGACAAACAAGTTAGCTCCCCTTACTCGGAATTCCAAGCTATGATCCTAACTACTCTTTTTGGCTCTACACTCCTCCTACTAAGCTTTTCTATGCTCAGAAGATTTCCACAGTCTGTAGTCTCCTTCTCCCAATTTATCCTTGTCGTCAAAAGCCCTAATTTTATCCTTATGCTCAAAAGCCTTAATTCTCCTCTAACCCACCCTTTAGAATTTGGCTAATTAAGGGTGACGAAAATAAAATTGAAATAATTATCTAGAACTAGAGTATCTGACTATTTTACTTTATCTTAATAATAAAAATTAAAATTAAAATAAATTAATTATGCTCCATTGAACACACTTAATAATCAATTATTGTCCTTGTCTGCGTCTAGATTCAATGTACCTACCTTCAACATTTCAAATTCAAGACAAGCCACCAAAACTGAAAAAAATATATATATTAAAGTTTTGCTCTAGCCAAGGTCTAAACCCTATAGCTCCCAATTACCAAACATATGCTCCTCACTAAACAAACTATTACAATTATCTTGTAACAAATACACACCATAAACAACATAAATATGTACATCATGCACACATGTAAAAGAAATGTTCTTTTTCCATAAAACCTCTTATTAATTTTTTTATAATTAACTTTCTACTCCAATTAACATTCTTTAATTTAATTGAATAATTAATTAATACTCCCGGGTCTTACAAGCGGGGTCTCTATAAACCCATCTATGAAAGGATGTCTGTGATTCTTCTTGGAGGCCAAAGAACTATAGATACCCCTATTATATGGGTCGTGGGCCAATATTGGCTTTCCTCTTCAGTGGCGCTTGGGAATTCTCTCCACAAAACATCAAAGTCGGCTACTACACTAGTAGCCTTGTCTGCTTCAATCTTTCTCTTCAATCGGGCGTTCTCTTTCCTTAGTGCTTCCATCTCTTCAACGTTTCTCTTCCTATACTCAGCAAGTTTTTGCTGCATTTTCATCTACGCTTTGAGGATACGGGAAACATCATATGAGGGTTTGGCATCTATTATTTCGGTGACTCCGATTCCCCTTACTCCAGCCACTTTGCTTTCGGTCGACACTATCTCTATCTCCCTTTTCTTTGACAACAATGCTTCTTAACTTCACATAATACTCGTCGGCCCTACAATGGGCGCCAATTGTTTGTATAGGACCAAGTTGTACTCTGTCAAGTCCTTCTGGTCACTAGTCTTCTTCTTGAATGTCCTTCACTTCTAGGGTTCTCATTCAGGGCACAAGGGGTGCCTGCAAAAGACACTTTGATGCTTAAGTTAGCACTGGTGATGTGAGAGAATCTCAGGGAATTTTAGAGAATAGTAATTGGATAATGAATGCCTAGAACAACGTGTCATTTATATTATTTTACTTGTGGGTCCTACTAGGGTGGGCTTTTTGGCCCAAAATACCTTTTTGGCTACTCTTGGATCCATCGAGGTAGGCGAAACTACCACAAAACCCTTGACGGTTTTCGTTAGTCGGTTTCCTAAAGAGGATGTTGGTCCAAGGGTCGATATGCATGGAATAAGTAAGCTTGTGGCGAGGTGGGAGGCTAGTGTGCCAAATTCTCGGCCTTGACATGATGGAGCTGGGTACGGTTAGTACAGAAGCCTCCTAACCCTAAAGTGTGGCTAGTATCCAGTACCTGGTCTTGGTGTGATGGGTCAGGTACAGATAGTACAAAGGCTTTTCAACCCTAAAGTGGCCAGTATTCAATACCTGGTTCTTGTGTGATAGGATCGGGTACAGATAGTATAGAGGCTTTCTAGCCCTAAAGTGGCCAGTATCCCATACCTGACCTTAGTGAAATAGGGCCAGGTACGGTACAAAACCTAATCATTTTTGTATGATTTTCCATCATAATCACAACTTATGCTTTATCAAATATGAATGAAACCTCTAATAAACCAATGAAACCAATTGTTACATTTTAAAAGTGAGACAAATTAACACTTTGCTTATGAGATTTTGAGATTTTCCAATTCTGTTAGGTACAAAAGTTTTCCAAATCCCGAGCAGAAGAGAGGTGGAGGGATAATGTAGGGAGAAAGAAGAAAGAGTTGAAAGATGAAAAATAAAATAAAACTAAAAACTACAAAATATAAAAATTAAAGATACTATCACGTGGTACCACCAAGTGAACGTTAATGTCAATTTAACAAAAAACAATCATTGCATGATTTTAAACAAAATTAGGATTTAATAAAGTAAAAAAATATTAAAAAACAATTAAATATTTATCTTCAATATAAGAACTAAAATACTAATTAAACCACGTACAAAATATCTTAATTTCCTGTTTATTTCATTAGTTTTTTTTTTGTAGTATTTATTAAAATTAAACTAGGTGTAGTTTAATATAAATGAAAATCCTTCTAATTTAATTCTCATTATATCCATTTACATAATTCTAAAAAGTTTTGGGAGACTACTCATTCCCACCCTAATAATCCTAAATAATTGCTTAATACAATGGGTGTTTACATTAAGTGATATAAAATATTTTGATATGTTATATGGACTTGTCTATTGTTTTTACGGGTGTTTGTGCATTCTCTGTTGATAAGCAGAAGATTAGGATAAATAGTATCATTAAGAATAAAAGAAAATTAACACAACGACTTGAGAAGACATACTCTAGAAGATTTGCCACACGAAGTTTTCAGACTCTCGCCCTGCTTATTCCTCTACAATACCACTTACCCTCCCAGGAAGTGAATTTGGAAAGCACTTCTATTAAATAAATGACTTTCCTTCTGAAAAAAATATTTTAGAATAAACTTTAAATTGTTCAGAAAACCTTATACATGTAATGATAAAATTTTTAGTATTTGAAAAACTTAAAACTTTACTCTGTATTATTAATTGTGAAATATACTTTTACTAAAATGCCTCTGTATAATCTGAAATTTTGTATACATTCTTGATATAAATTTCTTTAAAATATTTTTGTTACTATAATGTAATAGGAATGTGCAAAAAGATTGTCTTTTATCCTATCAGTGTGAGTATTTCATGCTCACGAATAATTTATGATTAGTGGCCAATTGGTTTGCTTGGTATATAAATTAGAATAATAATGATCCTGTGTGCCTTGGACACGTCAGAGCGGAATTAAAACCGGAATGCATTAGTATAGTAGTAAGACTTCATTTTCCTTTTATTTTGCATAGAAAGACAAGTCTATTACACAAACTGCGTCAAAACACTCTTAACATAAATTGAAATGCTTGATGCACATCCATGAGGAGTGCTTCAAAGGGAACCCTCTCAAGCTTATTGTGAATTCATGACCAACTAAAACCTCCCCATTTTATAACATTTGGTCACTCTACAAGGTAGGAGGGATCCAAATATAGCCATGTGTTTGAACATAGCCAGCTTGTTCAAGTAACTGATCTGCTTCTCTAGGACCCCTGCTTCCTGGTTTGTAAAGGATTGGCTTGAAGTCCCCATCATCAATTCTGTGCAAAAGTGGGGTGAAGATTTGCCACGATGCCTGATAAGAAACAACCATAAAGCCATTAAGTTTGTGAAGCAGACTTTGTTGCAATCTCTATCAAGCATGCAATCATCTTACCTTCAACTCATCTCTCCGAACAAAGTGTTGCTGATCACCTCTAATTCTGCAAAAAACAATCCAATTTCCATTGTTATTTAATGTTCATCTATTTGTTTCTGACAGCGCAACATATTTCTAAGTACTGCAATGCTTGCAGTTCTGTCACTACTGCTCGGTGGACTTCTGTGTATCAAGTTATGTATAAGAATAGTTTACAAAGGACATCTTATATATCCATCTGCCTCAGTATTACCCTAGAAACCATTGACAAGCTGTAACTATGAACAAGGAAAAGGAACATACGTGTCAAGAATTAGGCGTTCATAAGCTTCTGGAATGGTTACCCCTTGATACCGTTGTCCATATGACAAGTCAAGTTCACTTTGCACTGCAGACATCTCTAGTCCAGGTTGCTTGACCTGCATGATAAGACATTCAACAAGTCAGTTCATAATATTTATTTTATTTAACCATGAAGCATTTCTTCAAGTGTTATTTGACAAAAAACTAGTAGATGGGTGAACTTCTTCAATAATTTGGCAAATAGATTTAATCTAAGCAACAGAGAAAGAAAAGCATATTATTCTATTTACGTTTGTAGAAAAATTACTCTAATCTGTGTTGCGAAATATATATATATATATATATATATATATATATATATCCAGTACACGAACATTCATCCTATAAAGCAAAGTCCTTCTTTCAGTGCTCTACTTCTGATCCTAAATAAATTAATATAACATATAAAAGAGAACTGTAACATTGAATCAGATCAAATAAGTGACTTGATCAATCTCATTATGGGAAATTAGAAGGACGGCCTCACCGTAAGCTTCATGTAAATAGCTTCAGAAGGCTGGAGGCGGATAACAAACTCATTTCTCCCCTGCTTTTGACCTAAAATATTAAAATTCAGAGTCATGTTTATGCTAAACTGTCATTTTTATGAAAATGAAGAATCAAGTAAACATTGATATTAATAGTCTGTGTATTCATACTGGATAAAAACGTAAAGAATAGGTGTCTCCTTTGTAATTGTGGAATATGGAGATGAAATCACCCTTCTAAAATTTTTCAGTTTCCAATGAAATAAGATTAGTTTAGAGTGTGAAATATGTTTGAGTAGTGCAATACTCATCAATATCAAATGTTGCCAACTTCTTCAAACAGAAGACATCCTCCTAGACTATCACGACTCATCACAAAAAACTAGAACGATAGGAGCCAACAAATGCAAACAATATTTTATTGAAAAACCCAGAAAATTATTCTCTGTATATGTAGAAAATGTCATCATCAGTTTGGGAAGATTGTTATCTATGTAATTGAGTGTAACCCTGCGGTGGCAAACTGAATGGATCCCATAAAATTAATTTCGGATCTAATGAATTGAATAAAAAAAATAATTAATCTATTTTGATCTATTAAAAAGTTTAATTAAAAATCAAATCCATCTTGATCCATTCCATAAAAACTCAATCCATTCATTAACAATTTTTTCATGGGTGGATATCCAACCCATCCATAAAAATGATATATTTAAAAAAATTAACAATATGCTTTTAAAACAATTTTCAGAAAGAAGATGTAAAACAAATTTTAAAAATACATTTTTACAAACTGTTTAGGGTTTAAACAATAGTTCGTTAAAAAAACTGGTTGGATTATATTTTATTCATTGAGTATTGATGGGAGGATCCATTTGATTTTGAAAAACATTGAATGGATCATTAATCATCCGTAAAACAAATTGATATATTTGATCTAGTCCTTTTTGTTTTAATTTTTTAATGGATGGTTTAGATGAATTTTCTTCTAAATAGACTGGATAGATGATAAATAAACGGATTGTTCCCTACTCTTCACCCCTCTTAGAAAAAAAAAAAAACAAAGAATAGAAGCAATAGTGAAAATGGTGAAGTCGACTGAGGGTCTGCAAGCCTCCGTCGCCAGGCTATCACTCTCCCCCACTTTTTCCTCATACTTATCCCCTTTGCACTGTAAGAAAATGTCAACCTCATTTCCTCTACCCTGCTAATGTTTATTTAGCAAATGACAAAAAATCTCCTATGGATATTCATTTTTATCTAACCCTCTGCTTAGATAGGTCTTTAATTCACAACCTTTTCCTTTATTTCTACTCTGGTTTTCCAGGTCACCTCATATCATCTTATATTTCAAAATAATGACATTCTTTACTAAATCCACTTTCACTTTCAAGATTGATGTAGAGTGCAGCAAACAAAAGATGCATGACAAGCCAAAGCATGTTAAAGAGAGAACACCTAGAAGTTAAAAGTTATTGTGACATACACTTGAAAATATCACCAGGAACGTCCTTGAATTGGACCCGTATCTCAGCCTTTCTAGAATTTAGGGCCTTCCCTGCTTTTAGTATGAAAGGAACACCTGATGCAA
>Ga0209589_1002608_pt1 | contig 31389 bp, 27 predicted proteins | sample CowpeawhiteBW_FD_187525 | JGI IMG/M metagenome (GOLD analysis project Ga0209589, IMG submission 187525) | Root nodule microbial communities of legume samples collected from California USA - Cow pea white BW (SPAdes) (version 2) | ecosystem: Host-associated > Plants > Roots > Nodule | place: USA...
ATATATTTTTATATTTATATATATATATATATATATATATATATATATATATATATATATATATATATATATTTTCAAATAGTTCACATCATATACACACATAATGATGGGATATATATGACAAATTTTGAGAGAGACGTTTTGTATGATTAAAATCAGAAATTTAAATAAATTTGAAAATCAATGAAACCACGATATTAAAGGAACAAAATATTAAATAAAGCACCGATTTGATATGAAAAGATAGCTTTTTTTTATTGATTGCAAATAAGATGATAAATCAATAATTATGTTGTTAATCACTATATGCTTCGTTTATCTTTGAGGGAAAATAATTATTGTTGCACAAAGCAACAGGCTTGTACCTGTATCAAAACAGCATCCAATGAATTGTGTCTGGTAAGTTAATTTAATCTTAATATCCAAGCCAACATAACATTCTCGCAAAATTATATATTTTACTATAATTTAGAAGAGGACTTGTATAGCCTAATATAATTTTACATATCAAAATTACATAAGCACAATATTTTATATATAAAGAGAGTTAAATAAACTTTTAATATTTTTTAAATGTTATTCTTGCATATGTATTTGTATCTGCTCATGTATACAAAGCATATATGCTCACGTACAAAGTAAAGTCATAACGGGTCAACACACAAGCATCGTACACAAGAATAAATTATTGATATAAAATATAAATGAATACAATTCAATTCCATCAATTACAAACACATAAAACTACATATACCACACATGTATCTATATAAAAAAACATATTCAATAAATGTAATACCAAGTGACATTGTAAAAATTAAAGAAAAAGAGGCATAAGATGAATTCCTAATGTGTCTTGAACATATATGATAATGCATTTATATATAAGAAAATACAAGATGGGTCTAATCCGATTACATTTAAAATTAACACATAATATTATAACTAATAATATCTAATTTTAGGTCTCTATAAAGACAACACTACATTAGAAAAGGTGTATCATGATGGTCAAAAAAGTCTTTCTACTACGAAAACTCTACCGTCAAGTTCATGCCATCGTGAAAATTTTAACAAAAATCATGATAGATTGGTCACCGTCGTAATTGTTATAAAACCACGACAATGTTATTCATCGTTGTTAAAATTTAGAATTAGACTATCACGACGATTTGATTCTTAATTATCGTGATATTTTGAACTCAAATTCGAATAATTGAGGTTTGCCTACCTAATATCACGACGGTTTGTGACACAAACGTCGTGAAAGTTGCATATATCACAACGGTTGTTGCCATAACCATAGTGGAAATTGGTATTTTTATTGAAAACTTGTCCAAAGTTTCGAAAAATGCCGCTACACTAGTGCAGGAAATAGAAATGACAGCGGTTATTTCCAACTTTTGGCTTCGGGTCCGTAACCGAGGCATATACGGCCGAGGTAAAAAGGTAGTACTTTATGCCTCGGTTACAAACCCGAGGCATATTTAATATTTACTGCCTCAATTTTTTCACAACCGAGGCCTAATGGGTAAACCTAATTAAAAAAATAAAAATAAACCTTCTTCTTCCAGCAGCCTCTTCTCCTTTCCCCTTCAAACCACCACAACTTCGATCTGCCACCGCACGTCCCCATCTCCTCTTCACCACGCCACCGCGCAGCTAGCTTGCCGGCGACACCAATCGACGCCGGAGACGTCGCCATCCCTCTCGACGGCCCAACCACTTCGTTCTCACGCACACATCGACCCTAACCCTGAGAGCTCGTCTCCTCACCGCAATCAGCAACAGCTGTCGCAGGCGACACTGGTGTCCACCATGGTCGTTGACGACGAGAGCCTCGAGACATGCGACCTCCATTCTCCCTCTTCTTAGGCGCGACTCGGTCTGCTTCCGCACGAACCCCAAGGCCTGCTTTCGTGCGTCTGTTTGATCTTCTGAGTGCAGGTTGAAGGTGATGGTTATCAATGAGAATGCCGCGGGATTGGAATGGGATGCTGCAGGATTGGAATGGAGAATGACTTTGAGTTTGAAGTGAAAACGTGAATGGAGGGGATTTGTACGTGGGTGCGCCGCTGCTACAGTGAAGAAATTGGGGTTTTTTAACCCTACGAAGGGATACTGCCTCGGTTATTCGAAACCGAGGCATATTCTACACTTACTGCCTCGGGTAGGCGCTGAACCGAGGCATATATTACCACTACTGCCTCGGTTATTACAGAACCGAGGCATATTCCTTCAGTAAAAAAAAAATTCAAATTAGGGGTCAACGCAGTGGTCAAAATAATTACGTGTCTCTACTGCCTCGGTTAAGAGAGAACCGAGGCATATTGCATCAGTGAAAAAAATAAATAAATTAAATTAGTGGTCAACGCGTTGAGTCAATTTTTTTTTAGCTATATGCCTCGGTTATTATGACAACCGAGGCATAAAAGTTGAATTTAATTACAAAACTGCCACCGCGTGCTTTTATGTAGCGGGTCCGCATGAACCGAGACATATACAGCGCTGTAAAAGCTCTAAAATGCACTAGTGGGGTGAACGTTTTTACATGAAATCGTGCAGGGGGTAACGTTTTTCATGCAGTAATCGATTACCGTATGCTTTAATCGATTACTGCATGCGTTGCAGTTTTTTGGGTGTAATGTAATAGATTACGCACAAACTGTAATCGATTACATGCGTAATTTTTTTGAAAAAAAAACGTTAACAAACATTTTACTGGATAGGAAAGCAATGACATATGATATAGTCGAATATGAAACTAAAAACAATGATACTAATGAAAAAAAAACATTACAATCAATTAAAGTACTAACATAATAATGTCAATGTGAAAGTGCATTAAACAAATACAAAGTTTTTGAATTAAATAAACATCAAAATGCATCTAAGAAGGAGGAAATTGGCGTCGCACATAAGCTATGTCTTCCTTAAGTTGACCAACCCGAGCATCTATACTGTCAAATCTTGAACCAACAAAAGCCCAGAGATCGCAGATTTCGTGGATAATATCATTAAGCATAGCAGCAGATGCATTCTGGGTAGGCTGAGGCGGTGGAGATGGTGTGCGGTCATCATGAATAGGTGCATCCTGCATATCACGTTTATGAATCCATTCACCATTTTAGTTTTTTACAAAACCAAAGGAATGAATAACTTCAGCACCAATTGGACCTGTTCTCCAATTAACCTCCTCAAATGGTTCATCTTCTAGAGGAACATTAAACTTAATTAAAATGTCAGTAATGTGATTTGCATATGGTAAAGGGGCATGGTCTTTTAATGCCTTTTTCATGCGATATCTAACCAGATGACCCCAGTTAAGCTGCCTTCCGGTCAGTATTGCCCACATTAAGATAATGTCTTCTTCAGTAGCTTGGGCAAGGTTAGTTGATTAGGGCACCAGGCATCAACATAAGATGTAGTGCAGGATACGTGTTTCCACTTTCATTTGGCCTGCCAATATTCATCCTCCAATATTTGCATTGTCACGATAAATCATTACTTTTGCATTGTGACTCGAATAATCATCTCTTCATTCCTCCACCATGTTTCCCTCAAAATAGACACCTTGAGTGCCCAACTTGGTTATACAATAAAACATATTTATATCCATTCTAATCTTGACATGCTTAACTTCACTAAGAATAACCCCTTCATCAGTAATTTGTAAGTTAGAATAAAATACTCTAACTAACTCCGGATAATAACATTGACGATTAGTCAAAAAAGGTAATAATCCCAAGTTGTGCAGTATATCATAGCACTCAAATTTTGCTCAGCAATAAAATCATCAGGATATTTGTGTTCAATAATAACTATGTTGGAAAATTTTGAAGTATACCTTTCATATTGTGCTACGAAAGAGAAAACTCTTTATGGCTGTGAAGGTGCAATTATTTCTTCAGGTTCGTTGACGGTGGCACCACGGCGGCAACGAGCACCGGTTTGAGTCTTGTGTTTCCTTGAAGATTCAGCCATTTTTGGGTGTTTTTGAAGATTTTAATCGGTGTGTTTTGTAGAGAATTGAAAATGAGAAAGATTGCAATGAACGGGAGGTGATTTGGTTAAGAAATGAAGGCACAATGGTGAAAACACGTTGGCGGCAAAGGGGGCGCGATGGGGGTTTTTGGTGTGCAGCGACAGAGAGAGAGAATGTTGTATTTATAGTGGAAGACGAGGTGTAATAGATTACAGGGTTTCTGTAATCGATTACCAAGTTAGAAATTATTTTCCAAGGGCTCATGTTAGTTCGTTAATCGATTACAGGGTTTCTATAGTCGATTACGAAGCTAGAAATTATTTTCCAGGGGCTCTTGTTAGTTCGTTAATCGATTACAGAGTTTCTGTAATCGATTACGAAGCTAGAAATTATTATAGGGGCTCCTGTTAGTTCGTTAATCGATTATAGTTTCTGTAATCGATTACGAAGCTAGAAATTATTTTCCAAAGGCTCTTGTTAGTTCGTTAATCGATTACAACGCTTTTGTAATCGATTACCAAGTTAGTAATTATTTTCCAGGGGCTCCTGTTAGTTCGTTAATCGATTACAGGCTTTGTGTAATCGATTACATTTTACAATTTTACACTTGTGTAATCGATTATTTAATCGATTAAGGTAACACGTAATCGATTATTTAATCGATTAAGGTAACACGTAATCGATTAACTTACTCTGTAATCGATTACCTCCGTATCAGATGTCGAAAATTTGATGATGGTAATCGATTACACTATGAAGATAATCGATTACAGTACGTATTTTTGCACCAAATTAATTGTGGTGATGAATAACATGGTCCATATAATTGATTACAGCATAACATATTTTTGTGATAGCAGTTCTACTCCATTAATAAAATTTTTTTAAATATTCTACTAATTAAAGAAAAATAAAATGATTAACAAGCTGCACATAACTTAAAATGGAAAGCAAAGAAAATAAACTAAATGAATTACGACAACCATTTGTATCTTCTTCTCCCCCGGTGATCCACAAACCATCCAGAATTGATATCTTCGTATTCTTCGGCAGGTGTTGGTGGTCGGATGTCTCTAGTTTGGATGAAAAGCTCGATATAGGAAGAGATACGCGGTTTTTTGACAGATTGGTCTAGACTTTGTACGTGTTTCCAACGACTAATCATCTGTGACACATCAAAGTCACATTTGATTTCCGCGGTGTCATGAAATAGTTGCTTGTTGCGTATTGTTGTAGGGCGACGATAGTCAATTTGTTTGACAACTTTGTGATCACCACACTCGACTAATTGAGTTACGGTTTGTAATAATTCATTGTAGGTGCAATCATGTCTGATGGAGAAGGTTTTCGTGGCATCCGAACCAAACTCAAGACCAAAACCAGATGGACTCTCTGTGATACCAGCACCCCTTAAGGTCCACCATAATAAAGAATAGTTGGTGAAGTTGGGACAGAGTTTGGGGATGATGATTATGGGGTGTTTGTAGTTAAAAGAGAAAGGATTTCTTCAGCTGATCATGTGAAGGTGACATATAATTCAATCATTGTGTTGAAAGGGGAAGAAGACTTACATTGCAACATTTGAAAAACATGTTCATCTATTTTTAATTCAAATGCGTCATAGACAATATTTCCTTCAGAAGTCATCACGGGTCGTCTGAAGTATAGGTTGTTTATGGATGTGTTTGATTGAAATGGAATGGCTGCACAAACTCTTTGTTTGAGCATGTTGTATGTGCGGTTGTATGGAATGCGAAATATCTGGGGACTCTGACATATGAACTTCACCCCATCCTCACAGAGTTTCATTTCACTGTTTGTGTATAAGGTAGCTATTTAAGAATTGGTGAAATCCTGAGACTCTGTGATGCCAAACATTTCAGGGGAAAAATGTTCCATCTTAGGGCTTTCAATTAAGAAAGAAAAGGTAGAAGGAGATGCCAAGCAATGGATGTGTTGGACACTTGAAAATTTGCATTTCATGTAATGTAGGGAGGTGGTATTTATAAGCATAGTAGTTGCACCATTATTGAGTGAAAAAACAAAAAAAAAATTATAGAGCTTCAATTGATTACATACATATGAAATTGTCATATTAAAATAGTACAAATACATAATACAATATTCTCCCAAAATGTGATAATTTTATTTGACAATAACATTGTTCAACGATGGCTGTCTGTGCCGCATGGTGGCCTCCGTGTGGGTCGTCGAGGTCGTCTCTCAGGTTTTGGGGGAGGAGGGGGTGACTCACTTTCCTCATCAGTACCTTCCACTTCCACAGATTGAGAACCTGCTTCTAAAACATGAAATAGAATTTCAGGTCTGTAGTATTGTTGTGAAGATGACGGGCCTCAGTATGCGGATGGTGGAGTCACTGATGATGTCCCAGACATTTGTGATGGAACACCCCCATAGCTGGAAAATTGTGGGCCAGATGAACCACCATAATATTGGGATGGTCCCGCTCCAAAGTTTGATGGCGGTAGGAAAAAACCATATGAAGTCGGGACCTGCTGAGATGACGATGGAGGATGCATTCTTTGATCCCAATTCCCAAAACCCGAAGTTAGATTTTGTGAGTGAAAGAGGCTAGAAAAGGGTCTATCCGGACGAAGCTGCTGATGTGAAGGCGGATTTTGATATTGCTCAGGCATGTCATACTAAAAGAAAATTGATAATTAATTGATATGTTTGAAAATCAATAATAATAAAAAGTTTAATTTAAAAATATGCATGAAATAAATGATTCTCACTTCATCATCAGATGATTGCGCAATAGCCGAGATATAACGGATGGTATGATTTATGTACCATTGCATGTAGGGCGAGTTATCACACAGATGGCCACTTTTGGTGAAAGGTTCACCCTAAACAATGGAATTATGACGATTATTCCAAAGCATTATAAACCGATGGTAATATTGCCTGCAATTAATTTCCCCCTTCCTCGGAGATCAATTCGGTGAACCTTATCCAAGTTCATCGGGTCGGCTGGGATGCTCTGTCACCAACCAAACTGTCTGACTACCCCGTCGACTTGGTGAAATTCAACAGTCGCAAAACAGATAAGAGGAACCAATGCCCGACTTATGGGAGAAACAGATAAGGGAATTTCAACAAATAAAGTAGTAGAGCATTGGTGATAATGAACTTGCTTTGGTTGAATATGATCAAATTTTTTTCGGAACTCCACCACAGTTGTTTGGTCATGGAAGACGGAACGTGTTTGCCGACACCACCTCACACTTAAGGGGAACGCAAGGTCAGCCACAATCTCGTCATCCATGACTGGTTGTATTTCTGGAGAGATACATGTGAATCTCTCCCCGCCCAACACTACAGCAATAACATGCATCCACCAATGTTGTCTTGTTGGAATTTTGTGTTATGATCCAATGCATGATACATACATGCCAATACTGCGGATCCCCAACTAAAATTTAAAATATGATTCAATTCTCTTAACAATGGCAAGAACATAAAATGCACGAGACTGGTTGATGTATCTGACATCAACATGCTGCCAATCAGTATGAGGATGTGTGCTCGTGCATACTGTCCAATTGTTGCTAGGTTTGCGTCATCCGGTAATTTTCAGAATCTGCTATTTAGCCATGATAGCTTTATCTGGTTCCCTGTGATCATATTTTTTGGTGGAGTATCCCCTATAAATCTTGACACAATTGCAACAGGTTTCCGAAACTTCCACCGGTGACGGGTTCACCATCAATTGGCACCCCCAGTTGTAGTGAAACATCCTCCAGGGTAATAGTTATTTCTCCTAGTGGCATGTGGAAGGTGTGAGTTTGAGTCCTCCACCTTTCACATAATGCTGTTACCATGAGGTGATTAATCTCCACATTACTCACTTTCAAAACGTGACCAAAACCAGCTTCATCAATTAACATTCTGACTCTACGGTCAATAAGATCTGTATGTTTTAAAATCAAGATAGAATGGCGTCGTGGCCGGAGCACTCTCTCGTTTCCTTCCCAAATCTGGTTGGTAATGTGATCGTCTTGATGATGCAATACGGACAAGTTTGATGGCAGGTTGTTGTTCTAAGTCATAATAAACTACGTAAAAGTATATGAAAATATTACCAGAATATCATTTAAAGTTGATGAATAACAAAACGTACACACAAAAAAATCAAAAAAATGACCGAACCTGTTAAATTGACGGATGAGTAATTATTTTTGATACGCTGTAAATCCAACTACAATGGCAAAGATATGAAGTATTTTGTGATGTGAAATAAGTCTTCCACCTAACAGGCCTATTTAAACTACATCACCATACTATTCATTCACATGCCTCCCTTTTCATTTTTCTCTTTCTCTCACATACCAAATGAGTTGTCTCACCAATGGCAGCCTATTGTCCTACACCCCAATGCACAACACCATATGGCTTCTTGTATTCACCACACACACCTTTCTCTTCAATAATAATAACCTTCTGAAAGATTCTCACATCATTTTTCAAAGTTGCAGGTGAATGAGAGAAAAAATCCAAAGCATCCATTATTGTGAATAGTATTGTGCAGAAGAGAAAGCATGCTTTATTTTTAATAGCATTGTGCAGAAGCATGAATTATTATGAACAACATTCTGTAGAAGCGTGAAATTCAAATAGTATTATGGCAGGTGCAGCAAACGTCCAAGAATCACGGTGAAGCGGGAAAATAAATAGGTGTAAGAATAAAACGTCATGGGGGCAAACGTTTTTAAATTGAAAGTGTATGGGGGTGCACGTTTTCTAAATATAAAATGTTTGGGGGTACACGTTTTCTAAATAGAAAACGTTTGGGGGCTACACGTTTTCTTTAAGAAAACGTGTAAGGGGTGCACGTTTTCTTTAAAACATTTTTTTTTCTTTTCGCACCCCCAACCCACTCCTTTCGATTCTGGAAACTGAAACGCTTATATATCCATGCACACTACCATTGGTTCTTCTATCAATACTTCTCTGCATACCGTGCTTCACATCTCAAATCTCCTAAACTATATTTGCATACCAACGTGTTCATAATGAGTTCGTGCAATTATGAGGATCTTCTTCGTCTAATACAATCGAAGACGAACTTGTCATTCCAAACATTGTCGAAGAGTTTACTTCCGATGATTTTTATGAAGACAATGCAGACGACCAAGAAATTATTCCGGTTCCTACTATGGATTACAATCCGTATGAGGAAGTCGAACTACAAAAACGCATGCAATTCGATTCAAAAGAGGCAACAGTGTTTGCCATCAAACATTATCACATCACCAATGGATACAACTTCAATGTGGTAAATCGAAACCCCATCTTTACGTTGCACGATGCATCCATTACAATATTGGATGTCAATGGCGTCTGAGAGCTAGTTATAGTAAAATCAAACATCATTGGGAAATCAAGTCCATTGATGGTACACATACTTGTTTCTCTACATTAATTTCACAAGATCACTACAATCTGGATTCCACCCAAATTGCTTCCATTGTTTTTCATTTGGTGCTCACAAATCCAAGCATTTGCATCAAAAGCTTGGTCGTTGACATAAAAAGTAGTTACGGATACACGGTCACATATAGAAGAGCATGGATTGCGAAGGAAAAAACAATTACAATGGAGTATGGTGATTGGGACCAATCTTATAATGAAGTTCCCAGATGGTTACAAGATGCCCAACAAACCAATCCTGGGACAATTTTTCAACTTTTTGGTCCTCCAGTTAATGTTGATGCTGAGAATGTGACATCCACATACATTATGGAACGTTGCTTCTGGGCATTTGGACCATGCATTGAAGGTTTTAGGTATTGTAAACCTGTTGTTCAAGTGGATGGAACCTTTTTAACAGGCAGATATCATGTCACCTTGCTAATTGCAATTGCTTAGGATGGAAATAAAAACATATTTCCTTTGGTATTTGCAATAGTAGAAGGTGAGACAAAAGAGACATTGATTTGGTTTTTTCAACTACTACGAGAGCATGTAACTCCTCAACCAAATCTATGCCTAATTACTGATAGAGGCAAGGGCATTTTGTCAGCCCTACGATCAGAAGAAGTTGATTGGAAATCGGACAATCTTCACTTTGTCTACTGCATACGTCATCTGGGTTCCAACTTCAACAACCGCTTCAAAAATGTCGATCTCAAGAAACAATTCATTAACTTGGGTACGACATTTTCCTAACTTTACATTCCACATGCACAAAATATTTCCTTCAAACAAAATATTTTTTCATTTCATTTTATATTTTTTTTTTCACAACTTACAAAGTCAAAAAACCTACCGTGCAAGCAAAACTTTCAGCTATGAGGTCCCAATTCCCACAAGCAGTAGCTTGGATTGATAAAATCCCCTTACATAAGTGGTCTCAAGCTTATGATGGGGGGGCGTAGGTACACGCACATGACAACAAACTTGGCATAGTGCATGAACTATGTGCTTAAGGGGGCTCGGTCATTACCTATCTGTGCACTATTAAAAATTACATTTCAAAACATAAATGCTTGGTTTGTTGAACGCGACTTAAAGTCAGACTTTATGTTAAGAGCTGGTCATCAATATCCAGAAGATGTCATTGCCTTGCTCCAACAAAATCACCAGAAATCCGCATATTGTCATGTTCAACGCTACGATCGAGATAATTCAAAATCGGCCAAAACCAATCTCATTCACTGTCAGATTAAATGATTGGTGGTGTGATTGTGGTCACTTCCAAGCTAGTCGGTTACCCTGTCATCATGTCATAGCTGTTTGTTCTTTTGGTCATATGCCACTTTCAAAATTTATTAATCCAGTTTACAGCCTTGATTACATAAATTGGGCTTATCAAGTCCAATTCCACCCCCTGCAAAATGAGGACTATTGGTTAACATATACAGGTCCTAATTTCATTTCGGACCCCCAAACTAGACGCAAGGCTTCCAGACAACCTACAACGACTAGGATCCATAACGAAATGGATCATCCCATTACGGATAAGCCAAAAAAATGCTATTATTGTCGCACTGAGGGTCATCATAGGGGATAATGTCCATTTCGCCAATAATTTGTACATTTTTTATTTCAATTAACTTACTTTTCAATGTTTTTTTTTTCTTTCTACAATGTCAAAATTAAGACAATTTTTTATGAACATTAATATTTCTTATGCCTTCATGAACTATAATTTAAAAAATACTGTATTCTTTGATGGACAAAAAACTCTATAAAATCATTACAAATTATTATGCTAGCCTCTATATCCAATTCTAATTTAATCAATTTTTTTTTAAATTGGGACTGTAATCGATTACAATACCTTTGTAATCAATTACATTTCACCCGGACATAATGCATTAAGCATGTAATCGATTACACTTCATCTGTAATCGATTACATTACACCTAGAAAACTGCAACGCATGCAATAATCGTTTACAGCATACGGTAATCGATTACTGCATGAAAAACGTTACCCCCTGCACGATTTCATGTAAAAACGTACTGCCCCACAATGATTTTCTTTAAAGATAGTACACCCCCCACACGATTTCGCCTACTGACTAATTTTGACCACAAAACGTTCGGGGGCTACACGATTTCTTCATACAAAAACGTCCCCCCCCCCAAACGATTTGCCCATTTCCGTAATTTTTTAAAAAACTACCTAGTTACATAATAATGCATAATGAATTGCCTATAAGGGAAAGAAACCAAATTTTAATATAAGAGTAGTGTACACATGTGAATTTTTAATCTTATTACACATTTATAGTGTTTTAGAAGTTACTCAACATATTTATATATAATCTAAATACAAAAATATATTTTTGTTATATATATAAAATCTTATCAAAGATTTTTAACTTTTTTATGTTTCAATTGTATAATATTTTATTAAGTGCAAAGTTGTTGCATGCTGCTATTTGATGGTGTCAAAGAAGTAAAAAATGATGTGAATGGGACCATCGAAATAACAAAGAGGAAGGAAACAAAAGAAAATGGCACCATCGCCAAAAATCGTTTCCAACGACGTCACATAGTGGAAATTGTACCATGTGAAAGAGATGTTATTTACATATAGAAAGTATATAGTAATAGTAATAGGAAAATATCTAAGAATATTATAATTTCACTCAAATAATTATATATTCTAACAGTAACATGCATTACTTTAATACATTACTAGAGATACATGCATGTGAGTTTCAGAATATTTGATACCAATTAGTTATAGAAAAAAATCAAGTACCATTCCCAATTCAAAATTCTAGATATGTTTGGTTAGAGGTGTCAATTTGGCCCAGCTCACAAGACTTGGCCCTGGCCCATGTGGGCTAGGGCCAAAAAGCCCACATTGAAAAAAAGCCCCAATCAAAGAAGCCCACATGGCCAAAAACCCTACAAAAGCCCTGTGGGTTAGGGCCAACCCATGGGCTTTAATCTTCAACATGAAAAATATATTATTTTTTAAAGGGTTAAATATGTTTTTGGTCCCTTAAGTTTCAGTGAATTTTGGAATTAGTCCATTTCGAAACTTTGGACCAATTTACACCTTTATCTTTCAAAATACGTGAATTTAGTCCTTTTAATCAAATTTTGTTGGGTTTATTTGATATTTCCTACACATTTCAAGATTTATTTAAGTTGTTTATATTGTTTGACACATTTTTGCTTTAATGTTAAGTTAAATATTATTATGAAACACATTTGAAATGTCAAATAAAATTAACAAAGTTTGATTAAAATAAATCCACGTATTTCGAAAGATGAATGACTAAATTGGTCCAAAGTTTCGAAAGGGACTAATTCCAAAATTTACTGAAAGTTAAGGGACCAAAAACATATTTAACCCTTTTTTAAAATATATTATTATTTGTGGGACATGCCCAACGACCTGGACAAGCACGACCACCCGAATAGGCCCAACGACCCGGACCTGCCCGACGACTACAAGCACGACGACTCGGACGGGTCCAACCACCCGAACGGACCTGACGACTCGATCATGACCGACGATCCGAACGGGCCCGAGGACCCGGTTGGACCCGACTATCCGGACGGGCCAAACGGCCCGAACCTACACGATGACACGAACGGGCCCGACGACCCGAATGGACCCGATGATTCAGATTGGTTCGACGATTCAAACGGGCCAAATGACCTAAACAAGCGTGATGACTCAGACGCGCCTGACCACCTGGACAGACCCAACAAATCATACGGTCCGAACAACCTGGACAAGCGTGAAGACCCAAATGGGCCAAACAAACCAGACATGCCTGATGAGTAAGATCAGTTTGACGACCAGAATGGGCACAACAAGTCAGACGGGCCAAACGATCCGAATGAAACCAATGAACTTGACGATCTAAATGACCAGCATGAGCCCATTTGCGTCGTCGGGCCCGTATGGGTTGTCTAGCCCATCCGTCTCATTAGGCACGTCTGGGTGTTACGCTCGTTCGAGTCATCGGGCTTATCTACGTCATCGGGCTTATCTACGTCATCGGGCTCGTTTGTGTCGTTGGGCACCTCCAAGTCGTCTGGTCTATCTGAGTCGTCGTGCCCGTTTGGGTCATCGGGTCGTCGGGCCCGTCCAGGTCGTCAAGCTCGTCTAGGTGTTAGGCCCAACTGGGTCGTCTAACATGTCTGTGTCGTCAGGCCGTCCAGGTCATCGGGCCGTCAAGCCATCGATCTTGTCCGAATCGTTGGGCCCGTCCGGGTCGTCAAGCCCGTTCGGCTCGTCGGGGCCGTCTGGGTCGTGAGTCTCGTCTGGGTTATCAGGCTTGTCAGAGTCATCAGGCATATCTAGGTCTTGAGACACGTCCAATTTGTTGGGCCGATTTGGGTCTTCGGGCCTGTTCGGGCCTTAAGGCCCATCCGGGTCGTTGAGCTCGTCTCGGGCTTTAGACTTGTCCGGGTGATTGGACCTGTTTGGGTCGTCGGGCCTGATTAGGTCTTCTGACCAGTCTGGGTCGCTCAACTTGATCTTTGACTCTAGCTTAATGTAATATTATTTGGGGGGCCTAACCCACTAGAGAGGGGGCTTTGGGGGATGGGGCTTTTTTTTGGCCCCATCGTTTGGGGGCCCCCTAAAAGGGGGCTTTATGAAGAGTGGGTTAGGGTTGGCCCATGGGCTATGGTCTAAATTGACACCTCTATGTTTGGTAGAATAGGGAAGGTAAAGATTAAAATTATCGGTTGGCAGAGGAAGAAAAAAAAGTAATAATAATTTAGAAAACATAGTGGACTACTCATTTCCGTCCCTTAAGAAACATAGTAGACCTTGAGTACTCGTCCCACCTCAAGCATGGAGTACTCGGCTAAGGAGGGAGTACTCGTCCCATCCCATGTGTGGGATACCCGTCTTTAGCATACAAATGCATTATCCCCATCCAGTATGCATATAGGCTGCATACGTGTCGGTCTTGTAAGACAACATGTATTCAAGATGAATAATTAATCAGATCAAATCCCCCTAAGGAAAGGTAATCACAAGCTAAGAAACTTATCCTAGTTATCGAATCATTAAAACCGCTAAATCAAAGTCCAATCAGGTAAGGTCCATAAGTTTGTTTCTCACATTTTACAAAGTTTGTTTCTCACATTACTATCCTCAAGTTATAACTCAGTATCTCAGACTGACTTACCCCCTCTTTCATGTGCCTAAGTTGTTATATTTTATATAATTTTATTATATAAAATTATTATTCTCTATGTTGTTATTATTATGGATTAGCATTAATCAATAAATTAATTTATTTTTTAATGTTAATTATATTGCACATAATTAATTATTTTGTGGATAATATATATAATTTTGGGTTTTGATAGGTTGGATTCTTTAGTAAACAGTCTGTGATGGGCTTGAATAATCAGATACTTATTTGAGAAGTTCCTGGTCTCTGTCGAAAGGTTATAAAACAGATACCCATTAGTTAGTTTTCAAGTAACAACGTAAAACACTCTTACGTTTTAGAATACCTATCAGAAAGAGAACATTAGCATCTCATACTACGTGCTTCCATGGATCCTTCATTAATTTTGGGTACACAATTTGAACTCATACTTGAATATGTTTTGAATATATTGTATTATTGTATCTTATATATATTTTATTTCTATCAATTGGTATCAGAGCTAATAAGATACAAAATATAATTATTCTTTTGGGAGTATATCTTAATTTCCATAATTGTTCACTGAGACATGAAATATTATATTGAGATATTAACTTTTTTCGTTTCAATTAGAAAATTGATTAAGGGGTTTAATTGATTATTTATGTTTACGTTCATGAACATTAATTGCTAATTTTCTCATTTAATGAAGAAAAGAAAATCGTTCTCTTTCTCGTTTTCATTTTTCTAGTGTTGTTCCATGGTGAAATTATTGCAGATTAATGAATTCTTAAAGGGGATTAAAATTATTGAAACCCCAAATTAAAGAAACCCTAACTCTATTTAAAATTCCTTTCGAACCTTTCGAACCCTTCTTCATTCTGCTTAGAAATCGAACGGCCTGTCACCGACGGCGAAGCTACGGCGCGTCTGGCTTGATTCAGTATCTATCACTAGAACGGCGAGTGCGGTGTTGATGTCACGGAGGTTCCCAGCCATGGCGGTTTCGCAAGATATAGTCGCTTAAGGTTCGTGGTAGTCCGAACGGTGGTCGTTCGCTCGAGCTGGTGACGTTTGGTTCATCAATGGCAGGGTTGCGTTGTGGAGATAGAGGTTCATAAGGCAGGAGTTGTCGTCGCGGTGCGGTGACGCGTTCACTGTAATGGCTTGCAAAGCTGCGATGTTGGTCGCGTCTGCAAGGGTCATGATGCTGCATCGGAGGTGCTCACGTTGCTCGATCAGCATGGTGGTGGTATGCGTTATGCGCAACAACGGTGAACGATGGGACGTTGCTCACGTTGCCCTACATTTGCTTGCTTTTTTTTTGTTCTCTTATGATGGGACGCGTTTTTGCACACGGTTATGAGTTGCAGTTGTTGCCAGTGACGTCGGACAGTTTCTGGTATGTGCAATAATGGTGGGTTTTGGTGTTGGATATGTGTGGTGGTTCGCGCAACAGTAGTGTTGGTGGATGATGGTCACATTTTGGTAGCTTGTATTTTGCACCCTAATGGCCCACGTGTGCACCAGATTTTTTTAAATCTTTTAAAACAATAATAATAATAATAATAATAATAATAAAGAAATAAATAAATAAAAAATGAATAATAATAACAATTATTATTATTATTATTATTATTATTATTATTATTATTATTATTATTATTATTTCATGCATCATATAATTTATTATATTTTTGTTAAGCATGATATAATTTTATATAATTGTTAGCTCACTTATCATGGGTACAATTGTATGAAATTTTGTGGTAATGATATAATTTAATTATTTTATTAATTAATTTGATATTACATTAATATTAATCATACCCTATCGGTATTTTATTATTAATGTATTTTATTCTTCTTGATACAATGTAACTTTTAAATTTTATTATGTCAATTATTTGTCTTGTACCCTATTGGTATTCGATTTCTTTTGACATGAGATGTGCATTGTATTTTTTATTCTAATTATATTTCTTATTTATTATGATTCGGGACCCTTAGGGGAGATCATAGTGAATGAGAAATAATTTGATATTATAGGCATATCTTATTGTGTATTCAGAAACATTTATTTTGTTTATTTACACAATAAGTGTGTATTAAATGTTTCTTTGTTATTTTGATACCAGTTTCTTTGCCTATGCCATTAACTTCGGTTAAAACTTTAAATGGGACAAATTTTGAGGACCGGAAAGAATCTTTGAATTGGTTCTGGCAATTACCAACATAGATTTTTCCTTGAGAGAAGCAGAACCTTTAACTCTTACGCCTGAGTCCACTAGTGTCCAGAGGGCTTCTTGTGAAAAATGGGAACACTCGAATAGGGTGTGCCTGATGGTGATGAGATACACCATGGAGAAGTCTATTCGATAGAGCATTCTGGATAATAACAATGCTAAGGATTTTGTGAGATCAATTGGTTAGATGTGTAAGACTTTTGACAAAGCTCAAAAGGGTCAATATCTGTCACTTCTTGAGAGGACCAAATCTGATGGTGTCAATGGTGTTCGTGAGCATATGATGAAGCTTGTGCACTATTATAACAAACTCAAATCTCTAAAGGTGGAGGTTGGTGATAGTTACTTGATTTGGCAGGTTATGGAATCTCTTCCTTCTTACTTTGATGTGTTGAAGACTTCTTACAACACTCAGAAGGAGGAATGGATAATTGATGAAATGATAGCTATTATTTCTCAAGAGGAAGCATCAATTAAAAAGACCAAGTCTCATAGTGTGCAGTTCATAACTACTACTTCTGACACTAAACCTGTGAAAAAGGGATTCAAAGGTAAATCTCGTCTTGAAAAAGGGAACACAAGGAAAGCATCAGTGGTTTTAGAGCCTAAAAAGAAGTACTTCAAGGGGAATTGTGCCTATTGTAAGAAATTTGGGCACAAGCTAGCTGATTGTTATATTCTTAAGAAGAAGAATGTTGATAAGGAAGGTATACTCCTATATGCTCTAGTTTGTTATTGATGTTCCTACCAACTCTTGGTGGTTAGACTCGGATGCCACTATTCATGTTGTGAATTCTTTACAGGGGTTCACAAGTCTGAGAAAACCAAGCAATGTTGAGTCCAAGATTATCATGGGAGATGGAGTTAGAGCACTAGTTGAGGATATAGGAGTAGCTTCTTTAAATTTACCTTCTGGACATGTTTTGTTATTAAAAGACATTGTTTATGTACCTTCTATGAGAAGGAATTTGATTTCAGTTTCAATTTTGGATAAATGTGGCTACACTTTTGAATTTGGCAATGGTAAACTTATTGTTTATTTCAATTCAATTATTATTGGCTCAGGAGTTTTATATGATAGGCTTTACATGATGAATCTGAATGACATGTATATTAATTCTGTTATTGGACATAAGCGTAGTAGAGTTGATGAAAATTCTTCTATGTTGTGGCATAGATGTTTGGGACATATTTCTAGACCTCGGATTGAGAGGTTGATTAAAGAGGGTATTCTGCATGATTTGGATTTTTCTGATTTTGATACTTGTGTTGATTGTGTTAAGGGCAAGCTTACCGTAAAAGTAAGAAATACAGGAACAAACAGGAGTGACAATGTGTTAGAGCTTATTCATACTGATATATGTGGACCTATCACACCCACTTCCATGGGAGGATATAAGTATTTTATCACGTTTATAGACGATTATTCCCGATTTGGATGGATAGATCTCCTACAGGAAAACTCAAGTTCTTTGGATGCTTTTAAATCTTTCAAAGCTGCTATTGAGTTGAAAATAGGAAAGAAGATAAAATGTGTAAGGTCTGACAAAGGTGGAGAGTATTATGGAAGATATGATGAGACTGGAAGAAATCTTGGACCTTTCGCTAGATTTCTTGATGAATGTGGTATTGAAGCTCAATATATTATGCCTAGTACTCCTCAGCAAAATGGAGTTGCAGAAAGGAGGAATCACACTCTTTTAGAGATGGTAAGATGCAAGTTGAGTCATTCCTCTTTACCGGATTTGCTTTGGGGAGATGCTTTAAGGACTGTTGTGTATATTCTTAATCAAGTATGTAAGACCCGTGGAATTTAATTAATTAAATAATTAATTAATTAATAAATGCGGGTAGTAGAAACCTTGATGACATTAAATGTTAAATAGTATGATGTGGAAAAGTACTAGCTTAAGTGGTTGAGAGTACTTGATTGTGTGAGAGGACTTGGGTTTAAGTCTTATGTATGCCAATTGTGTGTGTTTGATTTACTATTTTTTTTTTTATAATATACTTGAGCCTGTTGAGTGATAGTATAATCATAGCATTATAATAATTATCACGAAATATGAATTGGTTGACTGGTGGTGTATTGAATTGGCATTGGTATGGTCACGGGTTAAAACTTGATAGACATGAATTAAACCTTTTTTTTTGTTAGAATCAACTTTGGGTTGAATGTGAAAGGGCAGAGAAAACCCTAAAAGGCCAATTTTAGGTAAGAAGGAGGATTTTTGCAGTGTTGTTATTTTACTTTTGAGAGGAGAACGAAATTAGAGAGTGAGCGGTGAGTTTTGGGTGTACAAGAGGCTGAATTGGGAGAAAGTTTGAGGCAAAGCATTGGTGAGCAAAGGAACATTCATTTTCCCAATCTTAAGCAAGGATTTCAGGTTGGGGGAAGCTGCCCATGTGTGTGTAAATTAAATGTGTTGTGATTTTGCGGCATTGCTCTTCTCAATTAATTTATGTATGCTATGAATTTCGTGTTATGTGTGATGAGATTGAGAAATGGTTTGTTTGATGTTGTCTGCAAAGGCCTTTTATGCCTTATATGATTAGGATGAGGGTTTTGGTATTGAATGGTTATTGTTGATTAAATCTCGAGTTTTGGTAATTCAAATGGATATAAAAGATGTTCATGAGGTTTGCTTGCCATTATAGTATGCTTGGTAATGATTGATCTGTGTTTTGGTCTGGTTTTGGTGGTTTGTGTGTGTGAATAGGGAAGAAACTCTGCTATTTTCGTCCAAGCGAGTCATACTCGCCTAAGCGAAAATTGTAGAAACTCATTCCTAGTTTTGGTTTGAGCATTTCGCTAAGGCGACCAAAGTTCATGTTGAGCGACACGTCCTCTCACTCAGGCGAGAAGGTTGCCCTAACGACCGAAAGTCTACTTCTAGCTTTATTTTTATGATGGTAGGAGGAGCCATTTCTTGGAAGAGTGTTAAACGAACTCTTGCAGCTACTTCCACTATGGAGGCAGAGTATGTTGCTTGTTATGAAGCTACTTGTCAAGCTGTGTGGCTTAAAAAATTTGTTTCTGGCTTTCAAATTGTTGAAAGTATTTCTATGCCACTTGTGATATATTGTGACAACATTGCTACCGTCCATTTATCTCAAAACAGCAGAAGTTCTACTCGCTCAAAGCATTTTGATATAAAAATTTTGTTTGTTAGAGAAAAAATTTTGGATTATCAAACTCGGATTGAGCATACTCCTATAGAAAATATGTTAGCAAACCCATTAACTAAAGGCTTGTAACACCCCATTTAAATAATAACTTTAATTTAAATGAAATACCACACAGATAGAAATTTAGAGACAAGTCCTGGAGTATAAAAGTTACTCCTTACAATATCCAAAAATGCTAGGAGAAACTAAGGCACACCATGATGCCAAATACAACCAAGAATCCAAGGACTTAACGAAATTTAATAGAATACTAAAGAGCAAAGCGTACATGGGCCATAACCCTAAAGAAAAGCCCAAAAGCAGAAGTCAATCCCAATGCTAAGTAGCGGAACCATCACCTTCCTGTTGACCACGGGTGTTCCTCGCATATGCTCACATCAACAAGTTGATGATCATCGCAAAAGAGAGTACCACACAGCAGAACACACAACAATAAAAGAAAGGTAAGCTAGAACCGAAAATGGTTTTATCATGCAGTCAGATATACTTTCACAGTCAATTATACATACACCACCCAAGCATGTTATGACTTTTCAAAACAATACACTAAGACTCGACTCGACTCAATCATCCGGATACATATAACATGGTCAGATTCAGCGGATGCTTGCACTTATGGTGGATACCTCTGCTTACCCCCGAGCTGCTCACCCTCGAGCTATGTGTTACAAGTGTTACAATGAATCAATTCCCTCAAACACAAGGTTAGCCCTTAATGAATTTTAGGCCTCCTGCTACTCCCACCACAAAAGTCAATCCGCTCTAAGTGAGACTAACTGACTCCTTAGAGTGTCAGGATGCAATCCTTACCTTGAATCCTTACCAAGTTATATAGATGGGGCACCACCATGGACACCCACTAACAAGGGCCATGGAATTACGTCCCGACCACTGAAGCACGACCCTAAAGTCCCACCTAGAGGCTTCAAGGAATTACGTACTGACCACATGCTAAACATATACAAACAGCCAAGTAACGGATACACATATCATGCATAGGAATCTCCTACCAACATTTGTAACCAACCCTCATTTATCATATGTTGAATTAATACCAACTCGTTATTCCCAACCATGAGTAAAGTGTTTCTCCTCATACCAAAACCATGCCACTGGATTATTAACCATCATGTCCATTGTTGCTCATGTCAACTTTCGTCACCACATATACATATATTCAACCTCTCAAGTATAATTCATATAAAGCTTATGCCAAACTCATAATTCACACATATGACCCTCTCCCAATCATGCATATTCATTCCCATTAAGCCATCATACAATAACTCATACAACCACAAGCTAAACATCCAAACACAGTGGGGAACCATCTCAGGACGTATTCTCGCCCAGCTCTTCGCTTAGGCTAGAGGGTCTCGCTCAAGCGAGAAGGACTCTCGCTCAGGCAAGCTCCCTCCGCCTAGGCGAGAGCTCGACACACATACAACAACGGCCTCTACGTATTCTCGCTTAGGCGAGACTCCTCTCGTCTGACCGAGACACTCGCTCGCTCAAAATTGAGCTAGTCGCCTGAGCGACCCCTCGCGTAAAAAGTCTGGGCGAGCCTCTGCTCATCTCGCCTGGGCGAGACAAGCTCGCTTGGGCGAGATTATCGGATCTCGCCACTGTTTTCCTGCGACAGCCATTCATACCAAGCCAAAAATAACATACAAAAGCATTCCACGCATCCAGAACATCATATCAACCATAGAATCGTAGCACAACAGTAAGAACAACAAAAAGGACGAATACAAGATTAGGTTCTAACTTCCCTTACCTGGAAAAAGGCTAACAGCTAGGTTCTTGGGTGCGAACAGATAAACGCAGTAGCTCTTAGAGCGGTTTAACAAGCTGGAAACATAAGAACATAAGAACACGAAGCCACTTAGTACGACCCTAGTTGGAACTCGAAGCAACTGTGCTAAACAAGAGAGGTATGGGATGGGATGCAACTTACGTGGAACGAAACTGTCTCGAACAAGTGCGACGGAGCTCCAAGGTTGAACCCTATTGGAGAGGGTGACGGCTACTCAAAGGGGTTAGGAAATTTGTTTCAACAAAGTGAGAGGAATGAGGTTTAGGGCAGACTTAGGGTTTGTTTCCCTTTGGGCCAGCCCTTAGGCCCAACTCACATGGGGCAGCCCTTTTATTTAGGGCAGAAAATATTGGGTCTTACATTCTCCCCAACAACAAAAATTTTCAACCTCAAAAATTCACCGACGAGATGGGAAGAAAACTACGTTTTCCCCATTTCATCCAACAACCACCACTTAGACATGACTAATAAAACGACTCTGACACCTATAGTCATTGGAAACTTTGCCTCTGTGCTAAGCGATATGTGTTCAACTGTGTAGATTGGTTTAGTCACTATTCTCGAAGTAACTTCCAACATGCAACCTTAGAACTGGGATGCTCCTCCTTACCTACCCAACCAACTTGTATTTGATAGACCGACTCGTCTACCATATGCTCTCCACTACCTCTTGTAGGTTTTATCAAAGTCTTAGATGACTTTAAGTCTCAAACTAAAGCATGTTCATTATCACTTCTCTTCACCTTGTTTACTCCTTTATGCCTCACTCCACTAACTTGATCATTTTTTAGTTCTAGCCTACTGCCTCACCATCAACACTCTTGACCCCTTTTACACATAACGATACTCATAACATCTTACTTCCTTTGTTGGTTTCAACCAAGACAACAAATTTCCCTACCAAGTTATTCCATTTCCAATTTAAAACTCTCAACTGATTCCATCGCCATATCGTTTTGGCACCCTATCCTCATTTTTTTTATCTCTTGACTTGTAACCATCATTCCACCAAACCATAGAACCATAACTCCCATTGACTCCAAATCTCTAGTCTGCTTTGCACCAAGCAACTCTACGATACACCTCAAACTAAGATTGCCCGATTTGGCTTTTTCCCAACCTCTTTGAGAAACTTACTTGTCCTAGTCGAATAACTAGACCAAGAAAATCTCTTCACATCTCCTCCTCTCGGCATAGACACTTACTTCTCCGCCAACCCTTACCATGTCAAGCCTAGATCTTGAATTCTCTTCTAGAAATAAACACCTACCCTTACTTCCTTACTTCAAGGTTGGTACCCTAACTTGAAAACATAATTCAACCACCTCTCATTTCCTTGGTCCAACTCCCTCTGTGCAACCCTACACTTCCAACTCTGAATGATCATTGCACACTTTTACCCGATACTCACAAGGATGAAACCTTTGATGTTTTTAAATAACTGGTCTTCGTAGTGGTCTCTAGGTCTTGAATAAGATAATTCTTCTCGCGCACCTCTTACCATTTATAAGCATCATCTGCCACCATCCCGCTGCGCTACTTTGATCTATACCCAAGCTCACTTATTTGTTTACTCAAAATAATGTTCCTTTCATGACCGCCATGATAAGGAAGCAATCGTCGTTGAGAAATATATATATATATATATATATATATATATATATATATATATATATATATATATATATATATATATATATATATATATATATATATATTAAACAGCAAAAACATTCCATTTTATTTCTTACATATTTTTCTTCTTAATTGATTTATTCTTTATTTCCATTTCAAATTTAATTCTCTCATAAGTAAAACAAAACATCACTAATATATGACCATGTACATAATTAGACGATTGAATTTTATAATAATTATTTTAACACTCATATACGGGTTGATTTTAATCAATTGACAACATAACAATATTATTTGTTTCATAAAATATATCTTAAGAAACTGTTTAAGATAAAATAAAAAAAACCTTGTTTTCAAGGATATTATTTATGCTTTCCTAATATAAATAAAATCGTGGTCATCTTTTCCCCTTCTAATTATATATTTATCATCCTCAACAATAAAAGAGTTAAATATATTTTTCATTATAAAAAATTGTGTTTCATCATTAAATTTTAAATTATAAAAAATTGGATTTGTTTTCCAATTGGTCACATTCATTAACAATAAGTTGTTAATTTTTTTATTAAATAAAGAACTAAAAATTGTACACTCTCTCCGAGCAGTACTTGCTTCTCTTCTGATTCCATCATCTCAAGACTCAAACTACCTTAATCAATTCTACAAAGTGGTAAGGGTGCACAAGTTTGATTTAGAGGACTATAAATAACCTTATAATAACAATAATAATGATAATATACAGATCAAAGTACTTGGTAGATGAAAATTGACAGAATTGGACTATGCAGCCAATTCTTTCCTATCCTTCTAATAAATCCAAAAGATGAAATGTTGAAAGAGTTGTTATCTTTGGGAGCAATTTGTAAAAGTCCAGAAATCTCAGTAAGTCACTGTCACTTATGTTGAGTGTCAAATTCTGTGATCCCCATCAGCTGTTGCCTGAATTTGAGAAGCATACTGAAGGTTCCAAAGGACATCCTCAATAGATGGTCGGTTCCATGACTCAGGAGATATGCATTTATTTGTTATGGAAATCACAACAAAAAGAGATTCTTTTGAGCAAGTAGCTTGCACAACGGGGTCCACAATCTCTTTCCATCCATCCTGACTATTGAAAGATGCCTGCAAAATGGAGTGTGCTAAATTACCTACCTTTAAAAAATTATATAAATTTTAGGGTTAAGTATGACACAAAGTTGAAATTCGTTCATGGCCACATTTTGATCCAAAACTTTAAAAATAAATGAATATAGTCCTTTTAACTCAATATGTGTCAAACATGTGTTTCTTGCTAGCATCTGAATTGTTTATATCATTTGACACGTTTTTACCTTGATGTTAGTTAGAAAACGCGTCTAACATATCAAAAAAATTTAATGTGATTAGATAAAAAGATTGTATCCATTCATTTTTAAAGTTTGAGCACTAAAATGTATCAAAGTTTTGGACAAAAATAAATTTCAATTTTGTGTTAAAGTTCAGAAACTAAAAACATATTTAACCCTAGATTTTACGAGGATGCTTCTGTATTGAAAGTGAATATTAGAAGAACTAATAATAGAAGATTTTATATTTTATATCATTAGAAATCTCTGTCTTAAGACTTGAACTGGTGCTACTTAAGATACTACTTGATGCTATCATTCTTGCAAATAATGGTAAAAGATCTTGGTGCATGTTTGGTTTAGTTTATCTTGAAGATATAAGCACTTATCAACTCGGTTGGTTGGAAAGTTTTGGAAAATAAGCAGTTATTTCTCAAGGTTTAATCGTTTCCAAGCATTTTGTGTAAGACTTGTAGTGAACATGTTTTTTGTGCATACCAATACATTCAACACAGCTGCTTCTCTTTTAGCTGATACTGAAGGTCCAACCAGTGCCTCCAGTAGTATGAATCCAAAGCTATAAACATCATCTTCTAACATTTTCATTTGCCTGAAAGAACATCATGACACAAACCTCAAAGAAGGATCCACCCAAAAAAAAAATATTATCTTTAATAATGAAATTCTTCTGCTAAATGTATGTTAAGTTATCCAATTTTTGTGTAGCAATAATGTTGGGAGAGAAAACATTGGATCTTGAAAGGATTATGAAAGAAAAGAAACAAAGGCATATGATATGTGGAAATTCTTACCACGAATTAGGACTTTCTCCATTTACCTACAAAATAGAAAAAAAAAAAAAAAAAAAAAAGGCAAAAAAAAAAAAAAAAAAAAAAAGAAAAAAAAAAAAAAAAAAAACATAAACAAGGTCTTGCAAGAAGAACACAAATAAAGTGAAAAACAAAAGAAAAAAAAGAGTGCAATCATACCCCACATGCATCAGCTTCTTCTGATATAATGGACAATCCATAGTCACTTAACTTTGCCATCCAATTCTCACTCAGCAAGATATTGTCACTCTTAAGTCGATTTTTGAAGAAACCAGGTATCATGCCAGTGTGTAGAAAGTGGACAGCCTTAGCAATGTTGATTAGCACTGATAATCTCTCTGACCAATTGAAAACCTTGCCAGAACTATCTCCTGAACATGCAATTTGTCACACTTAAATTTAGTTCTCAGTATAAACACCTTCACAAACTAGTTGGTGGGGACCAGGGATTTACTTTCAAATTTCTAATGCATATTATATTACAATTTGAGGGTCTGAATGCAAGTTGGAAAACAGATACTTTGAATAGATTATAAAGCTATTTTAATATTCCAAGATGCCATTATCCACTTAGCACAGCTACCACATGGTATTGACAGAAAACAAGAAAAGAAAGCCATAATATTAAACCCCATTTCCCATCAGAGATACACCACCACACTCTGCTACAATACAAGGAGGATATTTTCATATTTCTTGTAAACTTCTGCATTTACTTGTCAGAATAATGTCATTCATGTGAAAACCACTACTTTAATGTATAGTTAATGGCTCGTACTTTGATATTCAGACACTTTTTTTTTAATTAAGAAACGAAGTAATGTTCAGACATGGCAGGTGAAAATGCCATACTTCACAGAAGTTAGTTGTAGTACTGACTAATGAAAGAGTTTGATATTCACATAATATTTAAGACATGAAATGGTGGATTCAACATAATATTTGACTAATGTTCTGCTTTTAGACGCTTGTATGATAATGATACTAGTTTAAATGACTTCGGATTTTAGTAACTATTGATAAAGTGAAAGAAACAGTATACTCTTACCAGAGAGATAAGTTTGAAAAGTCCCATTTGGCACATATTCATAAATGAGAAAGACATTTGTCTCATTATTCTCTCCTACAACACCATCAATGCAGTGACCAAGAAGGGATACCAAATGAGGGTGACGGAGCTTTGCAAGCAAATCCAACCTCAGTTTGAAATTTCTAATTGAATACTTTTTTGACACAGGCAGGGACCTTATTACAATCTGTATCCCACTCTGCAATTTTCCTCTGTAAAGCTGCAAAAATTGGGGAGAATTTTTCATCAGTATCTCATCTGACAAAAAGAAAGATAGATCATTATAGATTAGTTGTTGTTCAAATATCAAAACCCAAATGCCACATTCAACAACTCAACTCTCAACAACTTAACTCTTGTTTTGAAAATAGGATATGATATGGACATTACCTTCCCATATATATTTTCACCCATAAAAGTAGAGTTATCAAAGTTATTTGTGGCTTCCTTTAGCTCTTCCAAAGAATATGACCTACATGTGGGAAGGTCCTCTCTGCCTAACTTTGCAGTTTCAGAAATATACCCTGAAAATAGTAACCCCAAAGGGAAAAATAAAATATGAAGTTAATGTACATAACCCACAAATTTTCATATATGCATAAGTGTATGTGTATCCATATTTTCATCTAAGGTTTTGAAAAACAGTTTTCATCCAATGTCAATGCAACAACAATTGCATCTACATCAGCTATATTTGTCTACACTGTCCTACAATATTCAGCATTGTGACCACAATTTAAAGCCTTGTTTTGGTCCATTTAAGAATGAAGAAAACGTACTTGCATTTGTGACAAGCTCAGAGGAGAACCCTGCCGCGTAGCTGCTATCTTGAACTGTTTTATGCAATAGGTGCTGCTCTGACACACCTCGAAGGAAGAACTTCTTACAAGTTATGACAATGATCATAGCCAAAACCACAGAGATTAAAAGAATTCCTAGAATGACACCAACAAAAATTCCAACTCTATATGATTTCTTCTTCACATGAGGTTCTGTGCAGTAGGATACTGCATGCTGCTTCTGCACGCTCCCAGATAAACAGTTTCCATCACTCTTAACAACTCTATTCTCTGATCTGGTGCTCAGTGAAGAAGGTAAGTCCCCCACTAACCTATTGTATGATATGTCAACATATCTAAGTTGGCTGCTACATCTTAAGTGACTTTGCAGTGGTCCATTCAACATGTTGGAAGCCAAATTCAAGTAACTGATGTTTGGGAAAGAGAAAAGTTCAGCAGGAGCAGTGCCAGTGAGTGCATTGAAGGAAACATCAAGCTTCTGAAGCCTGTTAAGTTGACCATAGTGCTTGGGAATTTCACCTGAGAAGGAATTTCTGCTGAGGAAAAGAGTAATCAACCCTTTTGGCATTGCTGGCAGGAAAGACTCTAATTTGTTTTCTCCTAAATCTAGCTGTTCCAAGCCACTCAAAGCACTGAAATCTTGCAGCATCCCTGATATTTGATTGCTTGACATGTCAATGTCTTTTAAAGAGGTGACACTAAGGATTGAAGGTGGAAATGGACCCTTCAACCTGTTATTCCTCAAACTGAGAACTGAGAGATTGCTTGATGAATTGAACAAGTTTGGGATGGTTCCATTGAAGAAGTTATCACCCAATCCAAGAATTTGAAGGTTCACCATTGTGCATATCTTAGGAGGGATTGATCCATAAAGATAATTGGAACTCAAATCCAGATGTTGAAGTGCATAGAGTCTGTGAATTCTATCAGGGAGTGGTCCCCACATACCCAAAGAGACAAGACTAAGCACTCTCAGGCTGGTTAACCTTGCCAGAGTAGCCACAAAAGAGTCCATGGAGAAGCTATCTGATAGTGTTTGATTTGGAATGGCAAACCCATCAAAATCTCTACCCTCCGTTGGTTTATCACCCAAGATGGAGAGCTCAGTGACAAAATTGTCCTTGCATGTGACATTCACTTTCCCAGAAGAAGAAACAGAGCAAAGATCTGTCCAACGATCTCTCCAAATTTCCAACAGTCTTGGGTACTCCAAGTGCTTTTTCAACTGAAGAAGAACTTGGGTCTGAGAGGACTGCAACTCAGCACTGCAACTACCCACAAAAAAGACACACCAAACTGAACAGAACAGCAAAACAAAGTCATGAAACCCCATGAGGAAAGTTCTAATCTTCTATTGACACTGCTTCAAGGAGCAAGGACCAACTTGCTCGTGTAAAGAATCCAATGGAAAACCTGTGTTAAACAAATTTAAAAGAAGTCCCGTTAAAATGATTGAAAACTTGAGACAAAAAACCACCCCATGAAAAGATAATGTTAACAATAAAACGAAGATGACTTGCACAGACATTATAATTGACCGATACCTCATACGAGCTTAAATATCTTTGACCATATGAATTGTTAAGCAGAGTTAGTTGTGCAAACATTAATGAACAGAATGTGGCAAGATAAGCTTTGGCTATGACTATGAATGAAGGAAAAGTAGTGTATGAGGGTAAAGAAAAAGAGCAACATTAATAACATCTGGGCAAAGCTTTCTCTTAAATAGGGGGAATCAGATGCAAATCAGTATTAAACAAGAGAAAGATCAAGCAGTGATCTTTGCTCAGAATCCGAGATACGAAAGTGGGGTACCTGAAGTTAATGCATTTACTGCTTCCACATGGTGCTCTTCCCACTGTGCTCTCTCCACCAAAGAGCAATAATGGGGGTGCCAGAGGAGAAGGGTAATACGAAACGATCTTCTGAGAGAAAAAGTAGGAGGAGGGAAAAGAAACTGTTCTGATGAGAAGAAACAAAGTACTAACTACATAATATGTTATTTCAGCTAAAGTTCAAACACAGACGACACATCCAACCAAGCTTTTTATGGTTTCTAATTCAACACTTTACAAATAAAGGATATTGGTGAAATTTGAGGATTTCTTGGGTAAGATGTTCTGGCCAATAAACATGGAACATCATAAGTTGTTATGTGTTAACAGCAGAAAACAAACAAATAAAACATGGTGTGATGGGCCATGTGATATACTATATGCACTTATGTTGTGGTTGTGGTATGTATGAATCCAACAAACTAGAGGTGCCATGCTATATTGGGGCCCACAATCATTGTAGAACTATGTCTACATCTGTAAGCTTCTTTGCCATTTTCTGATTTTTGCATTACTTGGGATTCAGGGAACTGCAAGAATCTGCACTGCACATTCAGATTTATTTGAGTTTTTAGTTGATGAAAACCTACATGGTAACGGACTTAGCATTTCATTAGTTGATATTCAATCAAATTATTATTGATGGTGAGTGTTGGCTTAGGTTTAATTAAGTTTTAAATTTATTACAAAATTTATGTACTTTTAATTGAGCTTTTATTATATTTTTCAGTTAAGTTTATATTCTTTAATATTATTGTTTTAATTGAGCTTTTATTATATTTTTCAGTTAGGTTCTTATCCTTTAATATTTTTGTTTAGGTTAAATTATCTTATTCACCGTGAAACATCTTAAATCGATTTTTTTTTATATATTTTAATTTTAATGGAATTAGGTGTTTTATGTTCTGACCGTACTACCAACCTTTAACATGTAGAGAGGTATCAGTATTAATTCGTGATTTTATTTTTTTTTCAATTGTTTTAAAACAAAAAATTGTCATTCATTAAACTAAAATCATGCCTGCTACGTTGTGTCACGCCGATTATCATTGTTTTAATTTCAAATTATTCGTTATATTTTTATTTTGTTTAATTTTAATCTCGTAAGGCTCATTTATATTTTTGACTTAATGTTTAAGGGTTACCTCAATCAGTTGGGGGTTTAGGGCTAGCTCATGGAGTGTCCAAGCCCCTAAAGCAGCCTAACCCCCTCGTTTTTCTCACTTTGCAAAAACAATACCTTACTTCAAGTTTTCTTTAAGGTCGTGGGTCCAAGTATTGTCTTGCCTTTGAGCTTTTATTTTGAATACAGTAGATCCCTTATGCTATTTTCAGGAGCAGATCATTTATATGGCAGGGAGGGGCCATAGCCCCCCAATATTTTTGAATTTTTTTTTAAAATTATATGTATATTTTTGAATTTTTTTTAAAATTATATGTATATTTTTTAATTTTTTTTAAATTATATTTATATTTTTGAAATTATTTTAAATTATATATATCTTTTAAATTTTTTTTATATAAAATTATATGTAGTATATTTTAGAAATTAATGAAAATTAAATTGTGTGACTTTTTATTTTTATTTTTATAAAACACAACCTTTAATCTTAACAAAGTTGGTCATCTAGTTTTTTTTAGTTTCAATTTTGGTTTAGATTTTTGAAAAAGTTGATGCAATTTGATTATTTTTATTAAATTTTTTGAAGCGAATCAAAAGATTTTTCATCAAAATTAACACTTTGATTATGTTAATTGCACCAACAAAACAAAACATTCTTATTAACTGTTTCAATTTTCAACAAATTGAGACTAAAAAAACATTAGACAACCAACTTCACATTTCTGGACAAATAAAGAAACAAAAAAAATCATTAAACCAAATATTTATTAATATATTTTTTATTTATTTCTCTTTGTCTTTCTAATTTTTCACAAATTGTATTCATCTCTCATTCTCATATTTTTTTTTTGTTTTTGAAGAAAAAAAATTAGACACAAACTCTTTTTTTTTTTTTTTTTTTTCTTTTTTTTTTTTTTTTTTTTT
>Ga0209589_1002609_pt1 | contig 31387 bp, 28 predicted proteins | sample CowpeawhiteBW_FD_187525 | JGI IMG/M metagenome (GOLD analysis project Ga0209589, IMG submission 187525) | Root nodule microbial communities of legume samples collected from California USA - Cow pea white BW (SPAdes) (version 2) | ecosystem: Host-associated > Plants > Roots > Nodule | place: USA...
TTGGGTATTTTAAAAAAAAAAAAAAAAACTATTTTGTTGGCGTAGTTTGTCTGATAAAAGAAAAAGAAAAATAAATGTTGCAGCAAACTACCAAGCTCCTGTACGATAAGGACAAAAGGAATTTTCAGTGGAGTGGCAAAATGCTTATAGATAGGAAAGAACACCAACTCTATTTGGCAGTAAATGAGATTAAATACTTATGTAGTTCTAGCACCGAATGATAGAGATACTAGCCGATAATGTGTATCTACCTAAGAATGTTGTAATTAGACCTTAAATTGATGTTTAGTATGAGTTTATTCTGAATAATATATAGATATAAAAAATTTATAAATTTATTGTTTTTAAGGTTCGAGTTAGAGATGATGTTTAAGTCTTTTATATAAATTTGTTAATGACTCGTTCATATTACATATGTCTGTATCTTTTCTTGAAGTATCTGAATATTGTTAGCTATTTTTGGATGTTGTCATTCTAGTTATTGATTTTTAGTTTTTTCTTTTAATTTATCATTTATTTTGCTTGGTTTAATTTTTGATAATCTTAAATTGGATTGGTTTTGATTTTAATATTTTTTAGGAAGTATTAAATAAATGGTAAGATAAATAAAAGCAATTTAAAATGTATAAGACTTTACTATCTTTTATATGGCTAATGATAGTATAACATTTAAAATATAGTAAAAGTAAAAATTTCCACCTCTTGACAATTATAACTGAAATAGTTAGAAAAGAAAAGTTTATTCTAATTAAATAATTATTTGTAAATAAGTACGAATTACGTTATATTTTATACATAATATAAAATATAAACATAAGTGAGATTACAAATTTTATTTTACTTTAAAATAGTTTGCTCCTCAGAGTATTATTTTGAAATTTTATCTAAATGTGAATATGTTTCATTTTTAATTTTCCAGAATCCTTAGAGTAACTTGTCTTAAATCAAAGGAAATAGTGTAAGTTGTTTTTCATTTTAGCCAATTATGCTTTTTTGTGAGAATAAATTGGTAGTTCATACATTAATTATCAGAATAATTTATTAAACTTAATTAATAATATATTTAGATTTTGATATTTGGTTAATAGAGTGTGTAACAAGTAACAATCATTATTTAAATATATAGATATTTTCTTATATTGTATTAGAAATATGTAAATTTGAAGAATAATATTTGTAGGTATTAGTTATTGTTATGTATTGGATATATAGCTGATCGTTTATCCTATATACTATAATTTTTAAAATACAATAAACAAGAGAAATAGAAATTAATAATGTTTTGGAGGTAATAATATAACTAATTATTATGAAAAAATATTTCAATCAATAACAAATAAGACTTCCAAGTTACACTAATTTTCTTTTACAAAATGATATTTTTAAATCAAAATCTAAATTTATGTGACGTGTGTCATGCACAACACAATTTATAGATAATTCTGTAAAATATTTGAATTTTTTTTATATAAAATTTAGTAAAAAAATTAATTAGAAATTATGAACTAAAAATTGTGTGCTAGATATCTCTTTTTTTTTTTCTCTTAACCAATTGATTCAAATTCAGGTAGTATTACTTTGTTATGGAAGAAACTATTTTGAGAAAAGATTACTTGTGCGTTCAAGGCTTCCAACGGTGTTAATTATTAGTTACAGCGAATCAACGATCGACAATTTGCACCAATATAACGATTAAACACTTTTTGTATTGACAAAGCACAACCAATTTTTTAGTAGATAAAATACAGCAATTTAAGTTTTTAGTTATTATTGTACAATATAAATAGTTTGGCGAAGATCTTATTAATTATTATATTTAGAACAAAACATGGTTCTTTTAAAATAGTAAAAATTATAATTAATATTTCATATGTATCACATAATATAACATTACTATTTTGTTTTAATTTTCCTATTTTCTTTTTCTCTTGTATTATTAACTTCTAATATTGGTGCAAATTGTTGATTGTTGTAACTAATAATTAACATTTGATTTATCGGCATTTCATTTGGTATGAATAGTAATGTCAACAACTTTAAAAACACTTCACAAATACGAAATTTAACACAGATCTAAACGAGCTTAATTGATAAACGAACACAAGAAACGATTCACAATAGGATTTTCGCAATTGAAATTGAAGTGGCGAGGAGAATGCACTAAGATGCAAGCACTAGAAGATGAGTCCCAGAATAACATTGCACATTTCTTTGCAATGTCGAATATGTAGCATATCATGCTTCTAATACAATGTCATAAAGAAATTTGGGAGTCCTTAATTTTCACTATTAATCACAAAAGGATAATTTTAAACATTCAGATAAATGGTTTTTCTGATGTCCCATCTGTAATATCAATTCATATGTAGGTTTCAGACTATCATATGTATGTTTCTGAATACATGTTCTAAACATAAAATAATTGATCAAAATAGCCTAAAAGAATTGTTAGAACAACACTTAAAAACACCAAAACAACAATAATGGACCCAAACTTTTGGGTTTTGATTTTACTAAACTGATAAAAGGATATATACATGTAGATGCCTTCTCAAGGAGTTTCATTATTAGTTTAAAGTTTTTAATTAACACAATGTCAACTAATACAAAAATAATCTAATCTATCTAATATTCAAAAAAGTAAAAAAAATAGTAATCACATAAATTTTTTTCCTTATTTTTATAATTATAATAGAAATTTATGTAAAATTTACAAGTTTATGGGTTTTTTTTGAAAGTCATTGAATTTATGGTTATTAACATTGTGTTAGAGTCATACCAAAGACAAAAAAATATCTTTGAAAGTGAACACTTTATTGATATGTATATCGTACAAATATGTACGCGTGTTGGTATTTGATACATGTCGGACACGGAACACGTCATTAATATGATGTGTCCGAACTTTATAACTCACCATTAACTCACACAAGTTTACATTCCTAGTCATGGATGTCAAATCAATTTAAAACCACACTTGATTTTAAGTGAACTCGATAGAACAAGTACGAACTCTATACAATCGAATAAACTTGTAAGTTTGGGATGATTTGACAATTCAACATGAATTTATTTTATTTTTCGTGAAGAAAACTTAGTAGGATTAAGGTTTCTGGGTCTGCCATATCTCACTACCCTCATTTTTTCTCTCTGCCTTAATTTTAGGGTCAGGGGCATAAAACATATTAAGGTTTCAAAATCACCTCTTATTATTCTGGACCATTGGGTCTCCCTTTTCCTATGTTGAACTATTAAGCTAACATTTAATTTCAACAACTTTTTATATAAAGTATAAAATATAATCAATTAGAATTATGGTAAAAGAATAATAATATTAGAAAAAAATATTAAAAATATAATATGATGAATTAATAATAATGTAAAAATAAAAAATTATAACATTATAAATATTAAATTATTATGTTATTTATAAATATTTTTTATATGAAATAAATTCTTATTTACATTTGATGTCAGGAAATTTTCATAAGTATACAAAAACTCTCGAGATTTAAAAACCCTTACATTTGAGTTTAGGAAATTTTCATAAATATACAAAAAGTTTCGAGATTTAAAGATCTTGCAAGTGTGTCAAAGATTATGACTAGAATTACTGATGAATCTAGGGATGCAACAATAAATTCACAAGTTTGTGCTTGAATGCCATATTTGCTAATAATGGAACAAGCGTACCCATTGGATTACTTCTACTAATTCCTCAGCATGTTTGGGATGATATCTCAATAGATTTCATCACAAATTCACCTTTCTCATGCTTCTTTAGTATTATGGTGGTGGTTGATAGAATTTCCAAATTCATATTCCACTAAAAGATTTGACAAGATTGTAGTTAATGCTTTTGTTAACAATATCGTAAAGTTATATGGAATACCGAGATCAATTGTTTCTGATCAAGGGAAGATTTTTATCAGTTCTTTTTGGCTGCATCTCTTCTAAGCCTAAGGGACAATGTTGGCATAAGTTCTTCATATCATCCATAATCAAATGGACAGACAAAAGTTTTAAACGAAACATTGGAAATGTATGGCAGGTGTTGTGTTTGAAAAAATCCAAGAACTTGGTATTTAATGCTACCATGGGCTAAATCCTGATACAATTCTTCTCTATATCAAGGTATTGGTTGGTGGTATGTCTCCATTCAAATTCAAGGCATTATATGGCAAAGATCCACCCACCAATTGTGATAAGATATGAGTGTTCTGTGTCAGTTCAAAAACTAGTTACTAACAGTGATGCTTTATTACAACGCCTCAAGTTCAATTTGCCTAAAGTTCAACCATATATGAAAAATCAAGCCCGACAAAAAGGAGAGCTTTACGATTTGCTATTGGCGATTTAACGTTAGTTAAACAGTAACCATACAGGCAACCCTCGTGGCTCTGAGAAAGAAACAGAAGTTGAATATGCACAATTCCTTCGATTTCCACTACTGCAATTGTATCTACTTATGATACCTAAACGCAGTAAATAAAAACACACTCGTCATATTTTAGAATTTCCTTTTAAACAGTTGAAGTCTGCTTTTTTCATCTGATTCTAAAAACAACTTCGAAAATTTCTTTCAGCAAACGAGCCTGCACTGTACAAGTAACGCAGATATGAAAATTGATAAAAACATTTGAACACAGTATAGCCCTATTTGATTTACATACCTACGAAAAAGCTCAAATTGAAAATCGCTTCAAATGGCATTCCAGCAATAGCTAGATAGTGTATATACTTATCTAGGCTTACACTCCAATCCAATCAATTCTCTAGTTTATTTAATTCACCAAAATACGATACTATTATCACAAGCGACACTTAAAAATGAAAAACAACCCAAATTTTACAATCAGTCTATTATTAGCATTGTTCTTCAAATATACTAAACAGGAAACATAGACAGTAAAATTCGGAGTATATATACCCTGTATCAATATGCCCATAAATTGGCAATTGTCTTGTTTCCCCTACCTGCGTAGAGAGGGGAAGGCCCAACCAACATCCAAACTTACGAGATGGAGAAGAATAGACACAGAACCAACATGATTGTCCTCAGACATTATAAACCACTGATGAGTAAGATAAGCCCATAATTCCACGAAGTATACCTTGAAGCAATTGCTCCTCTCACTAGTATGATGATATATGTACACCAGAGCACCAACTTCATGGAAAACGAACTTTATGGTAAGCATGGAGCAGAAGAAAGTTGCAGCTATGTCAGCACCGACCAAATATGTACAGCCATGACCAGCAGGTAGATTCCCAGACAGAAGCCAAGTTTTAAATCTTTACCCAGCAACTGTATCAATCTACTGATATGTGAAAAGAAATAGTCATATAAGTATAAACTCATGAAATTTGCAGACAACTTTACTTCGGTGCCAAGTAAAAAGTGTATAATAAAAAATTAATAAAGGGACTAAAATACAACTGATAATCAGCGAGTAGGACTAAATATAAGAAAGGATTCATGTTTGGCTCAAATATAGCAAAGGAGAAAATTAGTTACAGCCCAAAATGGAGAAGGATTGCCTACTTGGATTACCAAGAACTATTTAAGAACCGTAAGGACTACCGGAATATAGGTTTTCCTGATTGCTATATAGGTTTGGTGTTGCCCCCTATGGTTGGTTGTAATATTTTGTATCTTTTTATTTTTTTCTTTTTAAAGCATATTCCTCCAGAAGCACATAACATAGCAGACATTTCAAAGCTTCATAATAATGCTTTCTGAGGAACTCTAAATCATAATTGCTATGTTGATATAGTAGCAGCTTTAGGCTAGGGAAAATACAAAAATAAATTGTAACTGGACATTTGAAAGACCCGGATTCTCCCCTCACCCCTCTTAAGGAGTCTATCCTTGTCACAAATGACTAGATGTCTCAACCTCCCCTCTTAATTATAGTCAATATGCCTATTATATTTTTCTACCATCTCAGCACCCTCAACTAAGTTAACTCCTTCACTAACAGACTTCTAACTAATTTATCACTGAATTTCTAGGGATATATGGATCACTGGATGGCATTCCTTCCTATAAACCATAATGATTTTGAATTAATTGGTGTAATAAACAAGTAGTCTCAGTCCAACAACTATTAACCTTTATCCAAATAAGAAAATCTGAACTTTTTCTTAATCATTTGAGGCAGTTACAAATATTAGTGAAAAGAGGCCATCCAATTATCCAACATCCTTCCATGGCAAAGATGACATTAAAATTGCTACAAACAAATTTCAATTACAACATGCACACCTTAATGGGCTGTATATTTCTAACAGAAGACACAGAATGGAGTAGTGATCTTCGGATTAGTCAGAGTGTATGACATGATAAATTAGCATATCTAGAACCAATTTCCATCCTCCACAGGTCCAGTAAAAAGATCTGCATGCACAAGGTCACACCACCAACAGATTTAGCAGACAGCAAAGGAGGAAAAAGAGGATTTTGAACTGCAAATTCAAACATCAGACCTTAACACTATAAGTAAACATGTGGAATTGAATTAAACCAGGAACAAGGAACCAATGGTAGTCTGACCCAGAACCTTGGAACTCCGGTCCAGACCATGAGAAGCAACCTAAGCAGATAAAAAACCATTGTTTAAAATGTTAATTGATAAGGAAAATTGAAAGAAAGATAAGGAATAAAGACAGAATATTTCCATACCATATAAGTTAAAGCAGCATAGCGTTCCTCTTTCAGGTAAAGTGGCTTGCCTCGTGACATTTCAAAATCCTGAAGCAAAGAACATGGCAAATGGAGAAATTTAAAGAAAGTAAATACGGTAAATTTGAACTTCTTAGGTTCAGTTACATATCAAGTGCCAAAATCCTGACAGCTTAAACAGAATTCCAAGACAAGAATTTCAGACTAAAGCAAAATTTCAGACTGAGCTCCCGTTCTTGTAACCTTTTCACTCTTTGAGAGCCTAACCTTACGATTATAACTAGCTAAATATTTCTTTAACTGCTTTCTAAATAATTATTGTTAAAAAGTGAACTTTAAATCTAACTCAATCATAGTAAGGTGAGATTTACACTCACAAATATAATATGATTTTGACCTTATTTCTATTAGATGTGGAACTTCCAACACACTGCTCTCACACCAAGGCATACTCATCTCGAGCATGGGATTTCTTAACAATTATACATAACTTTCTAGGTTCTACCAGCTTCTTAGTTGCAGAGAAAAAATAATAATGTTCTGTATGTCCGTAAATTTGACAAAAGGTAAACTTACCTCCTCACCAAAAGCATCTAAGTAAAGAGAAGGCCAGGGGGCTTGACGTGCAGATCTCTGTAGTAGGATTGTTGTTCTCTGCCAAGCACAAATACAACTCATTATATATTCAGTATCCAAGAAAAATAACTACTTAATAAAAAGCAAGAGATGTGTCAAGATAGCTCAAAAAGAAGATTCAAAGGGCAAGATGAAAAGCCAAAAAGAATAACAACGGAAGCAGACAAGTTATTCAAAACTCAATCAAGTTCAAGTAAGAACATGATACCCGAATCAACAGAAACACTCCAGTACCAGCTCCACATGTTACTGCATGAGTTTGGCATCCACTTTCCCTAAAGATTAAAAAAATCCTTTAAATTCACACAAATAAGCAAATGCACTAGAAAAATAGAACCAAGGTCAAGCGAAAATTTCTTATTCAGAATAATACCAAAACTAAGAAATAGAATACAACTACAAAAGCTGTAGACCAGTTAATTCTCCTAATTTGACCGTTATCATCATGCAACATGTATATATCACAAGACTACATGAAATGAAAGTTACGTTAAGCAGCCCATTGACAAGGGTCTCCAAAAAATTACTTTTATAATCCTTGCGAACCAGTCAATAGCAGAGACTAGATATAACTACAAAAGGAGAAAGACCCGATCCTCTTCATTGCGACACCAAGAAAAAGAATCATCCTAACAAAACCAAATTAAAAATGCCATCAATTTCCAATACCTTTGAACATTATTTCACCTTGAACACCTAATTTTGTATTCCATAAGTAGTCGGCAACTGATAAATAGAACTCACTCCTACGATGATTGTTAGATATATCATTAGATATCTTATCACTATCTTTATCTTCAATCCATTTGTTATTATTCTTTACATGTATTTTGGGCTTAGCAATTACTTCCTTTATTACAAATAAAGTACCCTATGTGTATTTTCAATACAAGGAATATTAATCTCAAACCTATTTTCACTATATTTAATATGGTATCCAAGCCTAAGGTTCTTTTCAAAAAAATTTCCATCGCCTCTATCTCTACACCCATCGTTGCCGCCGCCATCTGCCGTTGTCACCATCGCCGGAGCACCAATTTTGACAAACGACCACACCATTCTGCTCATCACGGCTAGGCGACTCCAACATCGTCAGTTTCGTCGTCATCAAAGGTCTAACACGCTCCCACCCGCTATTCGATAGTCTGCAGCATCAATCACCATCGATGAACTCACCTCTATCTCGACTTCCTGGATCTGTGCTTGGTTTCTTCGTTGGCGCACTTTGGATTTTTAGGGTTTCTCCCTCTCTCCTCTAAGGGCGTCTTCTGCTTCATTTTCCGCTTCAACGGTTTCTTCTACCTCCATTGTGTCTGACCTATCCGTCTTTCCTAATCTTGTCAATGTGTCCTTGCCCATTGATATGTTAGATGGAAAGAATTATGCGACTTGGGAATCAGACGTTAAACTTTGGCTTGAGTCATGGGTAGATCATCTTACCGTCAAAAGAACTAATGTTGCTTTCGATGATTTCTTTCGTTGGAAGCGAATTGAGGCTTACTTATACATGGCTACCAAGAATACCATCCACTCTTCTCTCAAAGCAATGTTTCGTGCATATGGTACTTGTTATGAAGTCTGGGAACATGCCAAATTATTGTACACTAATGATACTCAACGTCCCTATGGTTCTTGTCACGACCTGTTTGATGTTGTTGCTCCTCGCACTCGGAACACTATGGCTGAGTATTTGGGTAAGATGAATACTCTTTTTCATGAATTTAATGAAGTCTTACCTTCCGCCTTTACTCCTGCAGAAGAAATAGAGCAACGGTTAAAGTTCTTCATGGTTTTGACTTTACACGGACTTGCTGATAAATATTCTCATGTTTGTGATCAAATTTTGGGTTCTCCTGTTATACCTAATTTTACTTCTCATTGTTCCACCCTTTGGTGTGTGCCATTTAACCCTTCCAAGGATACACCTGGTTCTACCACTGATTCTTTGCTTCGGCATCTCAACATGATGATCGCAATCGCTCTCACAAGTCAAGCAAAGGGCGTCACAAGTGTGACCATCGTGGCAAGCTAGACCACAAAATTGAAAGGTGTTATGTTTTACATGGTCGCCCTCCTCAATCGGCTGCAAACTGATCCTCTTTCAAAATCATCTGCTTTGGATCCCCCTTCATCTGCTCCTACCGACAAATCTGCTCTCTTCAATGAATTTCTTCAATGGTGTGAGGATTGTAAGCCCTCTATTTCCATTGCTTTTGTTGCCCACATAGGTACATCATTCGCTGGTTTGACTCACTCTTCATCTATTGGTCCTTAGGTATTTGACTCAAGAGCCACAAATCATGTTATTGTAACAAATATTTGTTTTTCTCTTTGTCTTCTCCGGATAATTTACTTTATGTTACAATGGCTAATGGGTCCAAGGTTTTAGCTCGTGGTGTTAGGCTGTTCATCTTTCTTCCTTTTTTGTCCATTGATAATGTTCTTTATGTTTCTGGGTCTCCTCTTAACTTGTTATCCATTAGTCGTCTAACTCGTTCACTTGATTGTGTTATTTCCTTTACCTAAACTTTTGTTTGTTTAAAGGACCAGAGTTCAAGACAGGTGACTGGCACCAGATGTCAGTCTCATGGTCTTTATCTTGTCCGCCCTTCTTCACATGTTCATGCAATTATGGTGCAACTTGTTCCTGCCTTATCCAAGTTGTCCAATTTCGTGAGTCGTGTCAGTTAAACATAGTCGTAGTTCCTTTCCTCGTAGTGTCTCACACGGTGCTTCGTCCCCTTTTACCTTAGTTCACTCTAATATTTGGAGACCTAGTCGTGTTACGTCTACTTTAGGCTTTTAGTACTTTATTATTTTCATTGATGATTATTCACGGTGTACCTGGTTATTTTTAATGAAAAATCGTTTTGAATTATTTAACATATTCCATTCTTTTTTTTAATGATATTAAAACTCAATTTGGTGTTCCTATTAGAATTTTGAGCAATGATAATGGCTGTGAATATCTTTCTCATTCTTTTAAACAATTTATGGCTCCTCATGACATTCTACATCAAACTTCTTATGCGTATACACCTCAACAAAATGGGGTGGCTAAGCGTAAAAATAGACATCTTATTAAAACAGCTTGCACTCTTTTAATCAATGGTGAGGCTCCTCAATATTTTTGGGGTGATGTTGTTCTTACTGTGTTATCTCATTTAATCGCATGCCTTCTTCGGTTTTAGATAATAAAATACTCATTCCGTTTTATTTCCTCGTGAACCTCTTCATCCCTTACCTTTAAAAGTTTTTGGGTCTACGTGTTTTATTCACAATTTTAATCTTGATCTTGATAAGTTGTCTCCTTGATCACACAAATGTGTTTTTTTAGGGTTTACCCGATCAAAAAAAGGATACACATGTTTTTCTCCTTGTCTTAAACACTATTTTATTTCTGCAAATGTCACATTCAATGAATCTTCTTTTTACTTTAAAAGTGAATCTCTTTCCAATACGTCTGCATCTAATACAATTCATATTCCTAGTACTGTTACTATTCCCATGATTTGTGGTCCTCCAAGGATGTTTGTCCAACACCACTTCAGGTTTATAGTCATCGTCATCATTCTCAACAACCACCTAGTGACTCAACTCAAATGCCAACTACTTTGTCTCCTCTAGCTCCGACAACCGAGTCTGACCTGCCAACACCTAAGCTTGACCTTTCAACATGTGACCTTCCAATTGCCCTCCGAAAAGATATACGTTCTACACGTAATCCCTCTCTGCATTATGTTGCTTTAAGTTATCATAGGTTGTCTTCACCTTTGTATGCTTGTCTTTTGTCTATTTCTTCTACGACTATTTCAAAATTTGTTCATGATGCCTTAGCACACCTTGGTTGGCATCAGGCCATACTAAATGAACTAAGTGCTCTTCATAATAGTGCAACTTGGGAGTTTGTCCCATTACCATCGAGGAAATCTATTATTGGTTACAGGTGGGTTTTTGTTATCATGTTGGTCCTGATGGTACTATTGAATGTCTCAAAGCACATCTGGTGGGCAAAGTTACACACAAATCTTTGGGTTGGATTATGATGTTCCTTTTCTCCCGTGGCAAAGATGGCTTTTGTTTGTTTATTTATAGTCATGGTTACTTTTCAACAATGGCCTCTTTATTAACTAGGATTTAAAAACGCGTTTCTCAATGGTGATCTGCAAGAGATTTATATGGAACAACCTCCTAGATCTATTGCTCAGGGGGGAGTCTACTGGGTTAGTGTGTTGTCTTCACAAATCCTTATATGGCCTAAAACAGTCTCTTAGGGCCTGGTTTGGAAAATTTAACAATGTTGTTAAACAATTTGGTATAATTCAGTGTGAGGCAAATCATTCAACCTTTTATCATCACTCAAGTGCTGGATATGTCTACTTGATAGTATATGTTGATGACATCGTTCTTACAGGCAATGACAACCATGGAATCTCCCAGATGAAACATCTTTGTAATATTGGAACACTCGGATATTTCTTAGGGATTGAGGTGGCACAATCCAACAACGATGGTATTGTTATTTCTTGAAGAAAGTTTGCATTGGATATTTTGGAGAAAATTGGATTGATGAATTCAAAACCTGTTGACACACCCATGGATCCTAATATTAAACTTCTACCAAATTAGGGGGAGCCTGTGTCGGATCCCAAACAATATAGAAGGTTAGTTAGGAAATTAAATTATCTTACAATTACTTGTCCAGACATTTCCTTTGTAGTCAGTGTGGTAAGCCAATTTCTTAATTTCCCATGTGAAGATTTTTGGAATGCAGTCATTCGCATATTCAAGTACATTAAAGGATCTTCTGGAAAATGATTGTTATATGGCTCCAATAATCACACAAGAGTGGTTTGTCATTCAGATGCTGATTGGGAAGGGTCTCCTTCTTATAGAGGGTCTACATCCGGATATTGTGCCTTCATTGATGGTAATTTGATCTCTTGTAAAAGCAAGAAACAAAGTGTTGTAGCTAGATCTAGTGTAGAAGCAGAATATAAAGCTATGGCTTCAACCACTTGTGAGCTTATTTGGCTTAAGCAATTGCTAAGAGTTACAATTTGGAGATGTCACTCAAATGACACTTATATGTAACAATCAAAATGCTCTTTATATTAGTTCTAATCCTGTCTGTTGGAATATAATCAGCTGTTACATATTTCTAGGAAATCAACCGCTACGTAATCTTGTAAATTAGGGTGATTGATTCCATATTATTATGTGTCTTTATTGTAATTGATTTTATTCAATAGTATAAATACATATTGTGTGGTCTACATTATACACACAATACATTCAGAACATATACAATTCTATACGGTCTTTCATGAGAGGACCAAACACATTGAAGTTGATTGTCATTTCATTCAAGAGAAGATTGTATCTGGAGACATTAAGACTGAATCGTTTACTCAAGAGATCAATTAGCAGATATTTTCAATAAATCGTTACGGGGACCGAGAATTAATTATATTTGTAACAAGCTTGGTCTCCTAACTCGAAATATTTACCACATTTGTAAAATGTAGTCGAGAGAATAGTATAGAAAACTACAAGATAACATCATAAAAATATAAAAGGAAACTTCAAGTCTAAAGATGAAATGGTGACGGAAACAAATCTGCAAAGGTGGAAAAATAGAAAATACACTTTCATGCATAGAAAGTTATGTTAGAGGCCCGAGTTAATGACATTCCAGCCACCAATAAGCTTGAGAAAGTAGTTCAGTTCAATCTGAACCGATGTAGAAAATTAAAATAGAGACAAAACATTAAATGCTCAAAATGCATTCTTGGCATAAAGAGTTCAATAAATGAAGAAACTGGAAAGAAATGAACCTGCAGCATGATTTCCAACTTGGAGAACATAATCTACCACATAGTAGGCACAAAGCAGGGTCTTCAAGAACGGTTTTGCATGCAAGGCACCGCTGTTTGATACACCTGCTTGTATAGATGTTGTAAGAGTAAATGAAATAGGAATATGGTACCCTACATAACACAACATAATAATTAAAAGTACCTCTGCAAAAGATCCTGATAAATATTGGGCAATCTCATTAACTCAAACGGAACAGCAGGTGTTACATGCATATTTTGTTGAATTCTACCAGATTCAAATTCCTTGCAAAAATGACGACACCAACTAGAGACTGTAGCTCTTGAAAGTTCATCCTTGAGAACCACATCAAGAGAGGGAATTTTAAACATGTTCTCGAGTTCATGAATTTTAGTGACCTCAAACATCTCAATGTTGGCATTGCCCACTGTGTCCTGTGGGACACTCCACGATCTATCCAATATATTTTCCTCATCACAAAATGGTGGTGGAATAAAAGAATAGAGTATCTTCCACAACAATGCACATCTTCGCAAATATGGAAAAGTAAACCTCCGAATAGCATCTTTAATATCAACATTAGGATCAAAATAATTTGATACAATGTACTGTGAGGCATTTGCAGACTCATTCATAACTTTATATATGTCAGTAATCAGACAACCTGAAAGATCTGAATCCCTTGATGATTTATGCTTAGATTTCTCATGATACAAAATTATAGCCTGCATCCAAAAGAAATTGTTTAAGAAATAGACACACCGAAAGAGAGCACATTTAATTAAGTTGGAAGTAGTGTGACCAACCTGGGTTACAGATACTGTATAGAAAACATGAACTAGGGACAACAAGGATTCTTCACAAGACAAAAATGGGTGTGGTAGACAAAAGAGAACCCACATCAATGTTGAGAAAGGGTCATGGGCAAGTACAGGATCTGAAGCTTGCCTCCAAAAGCTGTCGGTGTTTGACAGATCCATTTCAATATGCTTCAAGATACTTAACATGTCACCTGTGGATATATAGTAGATATGAAATGATAACATTAGTAATATATAAATACAGTTATGAATGGAACAAGAGTGGAGCATTTTCTTTTTAATAGAAAAAGGAACCAAGGAGAGCAAAACAAAACCACTCCATTTAATTTTGTCTGCAGATCAAGAACTACCTTACTGTAGAATAAAAAAGAATCAAAAGAATATATTTAAGCAAATTTCAACAGGGTGGATTGCATATAATGTGCACAAATAGATGGATCATAACTATTATTAGCATTAAGAAACTAAATTAGAAGCTTACATGAAAAATAAGGGCCCGTTTTTGGTAGATACAATACCTATTATCAATTTAAGTTTATAAAGATACAATTCTATTCATGTAATAAGTAATTGAGCTGCGAGCTTTTTAAATTCCACACGAGTGGAGAGCTTTGAAGCCTAACAAATTTCAAATTATAAAAATTGATCTTAATCAACTAATAAATTTATAAAAAAGTAATCCTGTTAAATGTGAGAACAACAAAACATTAAGTTGTATTCTTCCAGTTCCATATTGAAAAGTAGTATAAAATTAAATACACTAATAGTATATCATTTTGTGCTTGAAGCAAACAAACTAGGACTAAGAACAAGAATCATACCTATCCCAGAATTGTCACTATTTGCATAACTTGGAGAAAACCCAGCACAAATTGATTCTGCAAAGAGTTGAACACCTCTAAATCTTTGCAGAATATGAAGAGAATTTTTACTTCGTGTCTTTTGAACAAGTTTCAACATCAGGGATAATATAAAGCCACTTGAAGATTTGAGTTCTTCATACAAGGCACTAAGAGCATAGTTTGGAGTAAAAGATGTCTTTCCACATCGTGCAGCAATTTCCATAGATGTCAAAGAGTACTTAAGAGTGTCCCACATCAACATTGAGTGGTTTATTCTTGAAAATCTTGATAACTTTTCTTCTTTGCAAGGGGAATACATTTTTGACAGTACCCGCAGGAAGTTTTCAAGATTTGTCCTAGTTCTGTCAATGTGATGCAAAGGAATAGAATTTAGGAATTTAAGTTTCCCCACTGCAGTGGCAGCAGATTGCAGAAGCTTTAAGCCAGACTGCAGGCGAAGTGAATAAGTCAATTCACTTGATTCGGCCAAGGGGGGAGCAGTATTTATTGAACCAGCACTCAAGATGATAGACTGCTTCAAAGGCTTCTTTAATTCTCCAGGTAAAGTTGGCAAGACACAATTTGCAAGTCTGCGGCACACAGGGCAGAGAAACTCTCCCTTGAAAAAAGGAATGAACATTTCAAAAGGCTGAGAGTGAAAAGATTGTACAGGCATCATAACAAAATGAAAATAGGTATTTAAAAAGACTTAAACCTGATCTGGGTCAACAATATGTCCTCCTTCAAAAACGATTCTTCTGACAGATCTGTTAGTCACAAAAACAATAATTACTCCAGAGCAAAACAAGAAAAAATGACTATTGACTCATTACTTTGTAATCTTTTCTGTATTGCCTATATATGTGTGCAACATTTAAGTTCATCAGCTTTGATTTGACTGAAGAACTCAATCATCTGTACAAATAATGATTAATAATGACTAAACTTAAATTCTCAAACATTTTTGGTAGGTTGGTACATAAAATTTATGGTGAAGGAAGGCTCTATTCATTCCAAGGCCCCGAGGCAAGAACTTACAGTGACATAACACAGCATACCACCCAATGAAGGATATGAAAACAATTGATCCTCCAACAAAAAAGAAAATACATATGAGAGAATACACGAAGGTAATAATGAACTATAGGGATCCTAACCCCTTAACATGACAATAAGAGAAACCACTCAAAGAAACACGAGCTCTACACCAAGTGGGTAGATGCTCAATGCATTACGTACAAAATATAACACAAAGAGCAGTTTTCTACATAAACTTGGCTTCTATTCAGTTAAACCAGTTATCAAAATATGGTCCAACGGCATCACACAACACTCCAAAAGCTTGTTATAGCTGTTTCAATCCCAAAATCCTCTTTTAGTTCTGTGGTAACAAATCATTACCATTATCCACCTATAAAAAATGCGTCAACTACAAATAAAACTATGCAACGGATAGAATAGCAAGTTGGTGGGCAAGTACAGAAATTTAGGCAAACAAGCCAAATTTCCGAACATGACCATTAATTTCCTTCTCCCCATTTTCTTGTTCTGCTTCTACAACCCAAACCATGCGACTGAAATTCTGGTGCAGTGCAAATTTAAGATTTGTGTTTGATCTGGAGATCACATGTTGGCCTGTATACCAGAGTTGAAATACAGTTGGAAAGTACAAAACTATGGAGGATAGTGGCTTCAAAGGTATACATTTTAAGGTTGCTTCTTTCTAGGCTTTAGATATCATATTTCTAAGTGCTCCATCACGTGAGAAACCTTTGGCCTTGATGTGTGGATTAATGCACAGGCCCATACCCTGAATTAAAATTAAACATCTTTACTGGAAATGAATTAATCTTAGATACGAAGTCATCAAGGCTCTGATACGAAGTTAGAAATGAATTAAATCTTCCTCAACCTTAAAAGCTAGCCCGGTGGGGTTGTCAACTCAAGCCTAGAATAAGGAGAACATATTCTTTAACAGCATGGGACATCTGAACACAACCTCATGCCCAAGGACTGGACATTTGTAGGTAACATCAGGAATGGAGACACATATATGGATTTACTTTATATTCTTTACAGTCAAAAGTACACAGGACAAACCTAATACGATATGCTAATAAGTCTAAAAGAAACACACCTTTCTCTCAATGAAGATAAATATCGATCAAGACACCCTTGATGTACTGCATGCCCACAAGAAGAAAGATGAACACCATCACAGTCCATAGGGCCAAATTCATCATATGTTGAATGCTGTGACGTAGATTCCACAGAAGCAGACTCGTTAGAAGTAATTCCAGACATAGAAGAAGTTTCTGACATCTCTAGCACAAGATCAGCTGTATATTTCCCAAGCAACACAGATCCAGTGTCTATTACAATATTTGAATTCTCCCCAGCAGTGGAAGCTCTGTCATCCATATTCATCAAAATCGAAGATAATGGAAGACGCATTTCATCATAAATTGAGAAGTACATACACTGCTCTAAAGTCTCAAAAGAATATGGTGGTGCCTTTTCTTTTTCATCATAATATGTGTCTGGGAGCTGAAAATTTACCAGTGCTGGGTACTTATTCTTGACATATTGCAGAAAAGTAAGAACTTCCCCAGGCTTCCCAGAAGAAGATACTTCTTCTGCAGCAATCTGTACAAATTGATTTAAGTGGGAAGATGAAGTTGTTTCTGAACTAACTGTATTCCAGTTCATTGTCGATGTATTAGTCTCCTTGGTGTTGATAAGAGGTGTGTGTTCTTTATCTGATTGGCAAAGCTTGGCCCATGATGGGGGGCCCCTGTTAACAGAGCTCACAACCCTAGATTTCTTATACACCAAAAATACATCAATTAGGCCAGGTGATAAAATAAGCGTAAATGAAGTTTTAAAAAAGGCAATGCAACAGACTACAACCTATGCTTGATCAAGCCTATAGTAGGTATGACTACCAGACGTACCTGAAGAAGTACCAAAAATGAGATGGGAAGTTCAGAATTGTGGTCATGACAAAGGGAGCAAACAACTTGCTTAGTATCAGGTTCTTCAGAATCTTGCTCATTGTCTAAATCACCTTCACGACCAAGTTGAGAACCATCATCAGCAGTGGTATCAATGCTGGCCAAAAACTTAGTCTGTTGGGCTCTCATCTTTTCCTGCATTAGAAGCAAGGAAAACATGACCAAAGGGTGAAGACAGACAAATTGGCAAAATAGAACAGATCAACATGTTTAGATGAGAACGTATACCAAAGCATGTTGAGCTCTATACAAAGGATTGCTTGTAATTGCATTGCATGCACATGGGAATTAATATTTATAATGAATAACAGATACAACAAGAAACGAAATCGATAATTAAATATGAAAAATATTTGCCTTCATGTAACCAAATCATATCTTTTAACACTCTCCCTCAGGCTGAAACATATGTATGGTATGGTCTAGTTTGTCAATTATGGCAGTCTCTATATGGACTGAATTTATCACCCAAAGTATGGTTTGGTAAATTTAGTAAAACTACGCAGATTTTTGGATTGAAATAAAGTGAGACAGATTGTAAAGTCTTTTATTGTCATACTTCCCTTGAGAAGTGTGTTTATCTAATGGCCTATAATGACATAGTTATGACAGGTAAAGATGTCCCTGAGATTTCTCTACTAAAAGACACTTATTCAGCCCTTTTCAAACCAGATACCTTGACTGTTTAAAATGTTTTCTTGCTATTGAAGTGACTAAACAAAGGGAAGGTGTTCTAATTTCACATAAAAATATGCTCTTGACATTCTGGAGACAAGTTTGACAAATTGCAAGCCCATTCATAGTCCCATGGACCTTGTTGAAAGGATTACTTATAAGTCATGAAGGATGGCATCGCTCTAGTACCATGCTGAGAGGAGAGAAACGAAGGAATATAATGAATTTTGTGTGTTGTGTACACACATGGGCATTCGTATTAAAATGATGGTAAGATATTTCCCTACCAAATAACATCATATCTCCCCATTTAATGCAATCAAATTATATCTTCAACACTCCATCTCAAGCTGGAGAATATGTATCATACGATACAAGCTTGTTACAAATGTCAATAACACAAGACCCATTGAGAGAATAATGTCGGCCAATTGGTTGTTGGAGCTATAAAGTAAATAATGACAAATGATATATTTAACACTTCCTATGTGAATCATGAGCAAGGTTATCAAACTCGAGAGTTTACGTAAACTCGTGGGAGTCTAGTAAACTCAAATCGAAAACTTGAATCATAAACTCACAAGAGTTTACTTTAAATAAAATATATACATATATATATATATATAAATAATATAATATTTTATTGTTATATGATTTTATAAATAACTATTTAAAATTTTTTAATGAAATATTATTATTAGATCATGAGCAAGGTTGTCAAACTCAAGAGTTTATGCAAACTCGTGGGAGTCTGGTAAACTTAAATTGTAGACTCAAATCATAAACTAGCAACAATTTACTTTAAATAAAAAAAATTAAAATATATATAAATATTATAATATTTTATTGTTATATGATTTTATAAATAACTTTTTAATTTTTTTAAGGAAACATTATTATTAGATTATTATATTTTTAAATATTTGTATATGTTTCTATATTATATATTATATTTTATATTTTATGTAGAACAAAAGGTGGTTGGACCAGGCCCAAAAGCCCATAATAGAACAAAGAACCCTAAACTTCATCTTTAACCAAACTTTCCTCCAACCCTTGGCAACCCTACAATGGCGAGCGAGTGAAACAGTGAGCAAGCACCACAGCGAGAGGGCACTACGGTGAGAGCGAGCGGGCGTTACGGTGACAGCGAGCGGGCGCAACGGCAACAACGAGTGACAACAATAGCGCGTGACGACAATAACAAGCACGAGGTCGATGGCAAGCACAGTGACGCGAGTGCGAGAGAGGGTGATGTAGTGCAAGAGGCTGCAACTTCGAACAAGTGACATTGGAGCCCTAATCAAGTGAGCGTTCTTCAAAAATGCCCTCCATACAAACTCACCAAATCGCTTGCAAACTCACGAGTTTGAACGAGTTCACCAATTCTACACTCGATTCTACCGATTCTACATGAAAAACAAGTTTGCTTGTGAGTTGACTCGGAAGCCTTGAGTGGACACGTAAACTTGTCTGAGTTAACTCACGAGTTTGATAACCATGATCATGAGTCAAGGTTGTAACTAATGTTGACCTGACCATATGTATCATGAGTCAAGGTTGCAAGTAATGTTGGAGGATATGACTGCTTCTATTGAGTAAAACCTACTTGGATAGCACAACAACTGCCATAGAGAAAAAATGGTCAAAGGACATGGTAGTTTTTGGAAAGAAAAAATGCTCAAAGGATTTGTGCCAGTTGATCAACTTCTAAAATTGTATTTTCACCACACATGATATTGTATTTTCATTAGAGGGAATATTATCTCTTGAAAGAGCTAGAGACGTCATGTTACCTACTCCGGTCAGAAATTGAATATAGATTTGTGGCTTTGGCCACTTTTGAACTTGTGTGCATTCAACAACTCCTTAAAGACTTGAAATTTTGTGAAGTTCTTAACATTGTCTCCAATCAAGTGCTTCATGAGAAAACCAAATACAAAGAAAAATTGTCATTTTGCTAGGGAGAGTTGTCTAAGAATCTTAGGATCAGATTTATCAGCTCTAATAATGACCAGCTTTGGACATTTTAACCAAGTCTTTTAAGAGGACTTAGAATTCAATTTATATGTTCCATGTTTGCTAACAATTTATATGCTCCAACTTGAGGGGGGTGTTAAAATAGTTTATTATTTGTGCTACAACCTAATTAAAGCTGTTTTTTGTTGTATCTAGCTTAAGGGTTAAGGGTCAAAGGTTGTATCCTTTTTCCTTTGAATGCACATGTTCTCACCTTTTTCATATATATATATATATATATATATATATATATATATATATATATATATATATATATATATATATGTATAAGAATACATCAGCTAAGGTAATACTGCATCCTTTAAATCCATGTATTAAAACAGAATAACACAATAGCCTACCATTATTGCAGCCTGCCTATCTCGAGCTTTTGCCTTGCGTTTCTCACTTTCAGAAGCCAATGATGAGATACTTGAGTCTCTACTTGGAAAACTTTCAGAAATATGACAGACAACTTCAGGGGCAAGTTTTTGTAACTTGGTCATGCATCTGTTGTCAATCTCAGCAAATTTCTTCAGTAAGCTTTCAATTAGAGTAAATAGACTACAACCACCTGCTTCTACAAAGTTGTCTACATTCTCCCTCCTATGCATTTCCATCAATAAAACAAGAAGTGTCAACAGGCTTTGTTCACCAAAAGAAGTTTGAATGAATTCTCCAGACAAGGCTATAACAGGAAGCTGTGCCACATCATGGCATGTATCCTCACTAGATTCCTTTTGCTGAAAACAGATATCTAATGATAGTGAAAGTAAATGTAGTGCAGGTAGAAGAACACTATCAGGAGCACGAGAATCAGATGATTTAAAAGTGGAAACAGCATAAAATATTGCAGCCCGGATGATATGTAGAACAACTTTGCAAGTCGCTATTCTAGCTATCCCCTTCAGTGGAGGATGAATTTTGGTCCACTGGGGCAATTGGGTGGTTAGTGCAGAGACATTGCAAAAGCGCAAGTATCTTTCTTCTGCAACTTGTAAATCCTTTGAATTCCAACGTAGATGATACAAATCCAATTCTTTCCAAAACGTCCATCGCAATGAGTACATACCCTAATATAACAAATAAAAATATCAGTACAATCAGGCTAATAAAAGAAAGTGATAATTTTTTACAAGAGTTAAACAAACCTGATTAAATCCAGATGGATTCGAATACACGGCTACTGCATCTAAGATGTCTTGAAGTTGTTCAAACTTGGAGAGATCACGGGGAAGAGACTTCACCAATTGACTATGTGTGGCATCACCAGTGGACAACTTATAAATTAGTTCTCTTTTCAAACTTTCAGCAGTAGTTAGCCCACAAAAGCGTCGTTCCTTTATTATCTGAATAATAAGAGTAAGCATTTCCTGTACTAAAACAGGTTCATATCTGAAAATAACAAAACAATCATTAAAAAAGCTAAAGAAGTAAATCATGCAAGAGCAAGGAAAAAGGGGAAACAATGCTAAGAATGAAGCATAAATCAGCAAATGTCCCTGTTTCCAAATAGAAAATAAAATTTTACAACAGGTAGGAAACATATTCAGGTGAGATGGACACTCGTCAGTCTTTGACAGTTTCAACATAGTACCAATTATGTATAAAGATCAAACTATTGATGAGAAAACATGCGACGAGTGATGCATGACAATGGCAAGGAGGATACAACTAAAACACCATTATCACTCATTCGGGTTCTTAAGATTACCATCATTTGATCCTAATCAAACTCGGATAAAAACAAGACGAGCTTATTAGGAATGGCAGCGGGACAAGGCAAGGGCAGGTTTGACTATCCCCATTCCCATACCCAACAGATATGAAATTTCTATTTCATGTCTATCCCCATTAAGTAATAGGTATACATATATCCACTCCCTTGCTATTTCAAATATGAATTAAATAATCTTTTTACAAAAAATAAAAATCATAGCAAAGGAAAAATGTTATTTTCAAGGATTCAATGTAAAAAGGACACATTTTAAGGGTTTACACAATTGAACACTTCAAATTGAAAGCACAATATTCTCATGTGCCCTAAAGATATTAAAGGAGTAGAAATAATCAAATATGTGCCCTAAAAACTATTTGATTTAATGAATTGATGTTTGTATTTCCTGAAATACAATTCATCAATTGAACAACACTGAGGAAAAATTGTGTAATTAACGTTGTGACAAGAAAGAAAGAACCTTAAGGGATCTAGGCGAACTTTGTGAATATTGAATAAGTCAAACATCAATTGAATGAGAGAACGAAAAATTGGGGCAAAAGAAAGAAATAAAGGTTTTACAAATGAAATGAAACGAAGGATAAGAGTGAACAGTGAAAATAAGTTTTTTGGACTACTTAATTAACTATATAATTTAAACCAAGGACAAATATAAGGACAGAGGTGGATATGTACATACCCATCGTCATCCATATCCCCATCTTCAATTTAAAAATTGTGTATTACTCATACTTATACCCATCCACGATCAATATGGGGATTTCTAGTTAAAATTGGGAAACGTTTGGACAATACTTGTGAGAACATGTTTATGTGTCATCTCTAGAGCTTATAATTATGTATATATGTATGTATATATATATAGACACCGACCATTTTTTTTCTCATTCTTCATAATTAAAATTAAATTTCAACACAAACTCAAGTGGGGTTGTGAATTGTCGATACTTCAAACCTTCGAAAGGTGCTGGAATTAAGGGGAGTACTGTATTTATTATGAGTCTCCAACTAACAACTAAAGCTTTTAAGAGGGTTCGCCATTCACTATTTTGAACAATATAATGAGACAAGCAATTTGTTGAATTGGTTGTGATTGTAAATGGAGCCATTTGATTTTGTTACTCAACTTGCTCAAATAAAATTTGAATACATAAAATTCCAAAGATACAAAGGACAACAATGTTTGTAGACAACATTCACACTTAGTTGTTATTGCATAACTGCATATGGGTTTGGCATTCCTGCAGCAATAAAAGCAAGAACTAAAATGGCTCCTGATAAGTGGGAAAACTCAGTTAACTTGAATTATTATTTGATAATCAGCATAAATCCCAATGTATATGAATTGTATTACAATTGAGTGGTGGAATATGTGGAGGGTGTGCACCACACTTGCCAAAGCTTGCTATTAAAGTTACATGAATTTGGATGTGATGAAAAATCAGTTAGTTCCAATCTCAGTTCCTCCAAAAACTTCACATGCCATGGATCCTTCTCCATTAACCCCTTCACATGACTCCACTTCAAATTGCCCCATTGCTCTTAGGAAAGGTATTCAGTCTATTCATATTTCACATCCTATTTATAATAACAACACATGACAAGAAATCCAATTTCTGCAACTACGTATTCAACTAACTGCCTTATAAACAACACATGACTAGAAATCCAATTTCTGCAACTAGGTTTTATCTTTTCATTCAGAATAGCACTTACTTCCTTCTCCAAATGATCATGGTAAATTTGACCAAGAAATCACAACTCAACAAACACAGACCGAGATAAGTAGTTATTCCAACTGAGTTTTGTCGTGGTAATAGTCGTAGCAGCAGAATAAGGAGCATGTAGAAGTCATTCCAGAGACACAAAAATTAAGAAGGGAAGAAACACTAAGTCGTGAAGGGAGTGCCTTGACTAGCTATCTAAGTGTAATGAACCAAAAGAATAAAGACAGAAACATGTCCAAAAGACAACAAAGAGACAAACAACGATAATCTAGAATGATTCTAACATCAGAAAGGCAGCGCACGAGACACATGCCTGGTGAAAAGCTGAAAATGATCAACCAAGTTTGGGTTGTGCTTCACATACCAAATTGAATTTGGAATGTGATAAAAAAAATAACGAGTTCCAAGCTCACCTGATGTATATTTGCATGAAAAAATACGAAGAGTATATTACAAGGAAAAAAAACATATCCTATCATTAGACCAGGTACATACACCCAAAAAAACATATTTATGAAAGTTGTAAAGTACAATAACAATCATAGTGTTAACAAAGCTCTTACATTGGATGGGAGCATAATTGAAACACCTTTGCGAATGCAACTAAATCTATTAATGTGAAAGAGAACAGTTTAAAGTTGTGCTTATAGTCTGATATCATCATTATAAAGCATTGAAAGTTGACAGTAAAATTCCTATTTTTAAAATCACAAAAGATTTACTTAAAGTCATGACATGATTGATCCTACCTTTGATTGCCAATGATGATAACAATAAATTGACGCTGCTAGACTTTGATGGAGATGATAATTTTTAAGATAAGTTGGTTTTTATGATGATGTTTAGACTCGGACAGATGTTGCTAAGGAACTAGGGGGCTTTTGAAATACACTAGGAGACAAACACAAAAAAGAAGGCCGTTAGTGCACACAAATGTAGGGAAAATTTGGGGAAGAAGAGAATGACAGTGAACCAAGTGAAGACACCACGAACGAAAGGGTACAATTCTAATAGATGAGGAAGACAAGATGATTTGGATCTTTAAGAGGTTGAACATTCTTATTTTCATTTTGCATTTGTCTATTTGCACTTTTAATGTCTTTAGTTACTCGAGGCTTTATTTTTTGAGGGTTAAGGGAATTAAGCACTTTGTTTCCTTGGCCTTCTACAATATATTTGTTTTAAGAACTATGAGTTCTAATTAATGATGATTAGTGAATGAATTTTAGATTATTTTTCTATTATACAAACATACATATATATTATTGATTATTTATACATACAAAATATTAGAGTAGTGGTCATCCCTCTATTTTCTATCCCACTTTTGGGGTCGTCACTTTGCTCTGCTATCCAGAAATAACAACTACAACAAGGCTACAAAGTTTCCTAAGTAAACAACTTTAATGACTGTCTCAGAGAATTACACTAAAATCCCAGTGGGTTCCAATTTCTATAGGAAGAATGCATTGCAATGCTTATAGGACAGTAAATGAAGATGAGCCATGGGATCCGGTTTCCACAATTCCAAGCTTGAGGCGCTGAATTTTAGGACAGGTGTATTATTAGGGTATAAAGGAGAAGTTGGTTAAGACGTTTGAATATTAATGGGCTAGTTAATTAGTTAGGTAGTTGAGGTGTTAGTAAGGTGTAAATATGTGAAGAAGGACAGAATAGAGGTAGAGTTGTTTGTTTGTATATTAAGCATTAGCTCTTTGTAAATGGAAAAATCCTTTGTAAAAGGAGAAACGCTTTCGGAAAGGAGAAATCCTTTGTGAAAGGGTTATCCTTGGAAGAGAGACCAACATTTATAAAATGATGGTAATTAGATGAGTTCAACAAGATAGATGTAGTAAAGAAAGGCATCCCATACAAGGACAACGAAATTCATGAGAACATTTTTACATTCAGAGTTAGCATAAAAGAGCTGCAAAACAACAAAGGACTGACTAAAGTTACAAAGGGCCACAACAAAAACGGGTCAATCCAGAAAAACATTATATTGTTTATGAACTTGCATACCATTAACTTCCAATAGTACTGCAAATTTAAGGATTTCAAAATAACAAACATGCATGAAAAGTTTTCTTTGTTGCAAGAGACTACATACTCGCTAGATCGTTCAAGATTTAGACTTAAGTAGTTTGACAGCCCAAAGCGCTCCAGAATTCTACTGACAAAGAGATCTTCTGGAGCAAGTGCAGCACAACACTGAAGAAGAAATAGATCAAGCTCCAGACCTTGTTCAGACCTGTTGCTTGTCGAAATAGCAAAACAATATAGTATAATGAAATGAATGAGTTTCAACCCTCATAAAGTATATAGTAATACAAGATGGACTTACCAGCGTACTGATCGATACAATTCACATGATAGTAAAGCAGCATCTCCATTTTTACGCCACATTCCAGCATGGACTTCAGCACAAAAGACCCTAATCCGCAATGGATGCTCCATTATATTGGCAGAGAAACCAAATGGATGGCTTCCTCGTAAAGCTTGTTCAAAGAAGTCATTGTAACTAGTTGACAATGAATTAGAAGGAGAAGCATGAGTCACGTCTGAGACTTCTGATTGACAAAAATATTTTTTCATTGCCTTTTGTAACAGCATGGAAAGCAATCTATGTAACGGAATGTGCACAGATATATCTTGTGAACTAACATCATAGACTATTTGTGGCCAATCAGGTAATGATAGAAAACGTGGACCATCTGATTCCACGAGAAAATCTTCTTCCATGGCATTATCATCAGAACTAGCACGAGTACAGGTATTTTCCGAATCCATTTCACTATTTTCAGAACATTGCTTACCATGATCTTCACTTGTACTGGCAAGCCTACCAAACGCATATTTACCCCTTCCAAACTTAGATATTGTTCTCTTAAATGCTGAAAAATTGCTATCACAGGCACTACCACTGTTTGGAGATAATAAATTAGGAGGTACAGCATGGATATTCTCAACTCTAAACCAATTCTCAATAGCCCTTAAACACTCACACATCAACCCAGTGACAGCACGTGGAAGAGGCAGATTTGAAGATGCATCAGTTTTTATCTCACAAAGTTTTGGAGCGGCAAAGACACTACTCCTGCTCGTAACATTACATGCAGAGCTTTCCTCGGATCTCCTCCCTACCTTTGCAAGCCTTACATTATCCCCATCATCTGAATCATTAATTTTAGAGTTCCAAGCAGTTTCACCATCTATTTCCCCCTTGCTAGCATCAGAAAATGCCCCATCCACCAATACAGAGTGAATATTGGCAATATAATGCCCTAAAATAAAAGGGTAGTGGACATTCTCATTTTCTTCTTCTATATGTTGACCTGTTTCTCTCTTTTGAGGGTTCATTCCTTGTACAAAGGACAGAAGTCTCATCCATGTTCTCGAGATATCTTGCTGGTCATTGGTTACATATTTGGACACTACTACATGGCTCATAACAAATCGAATATCTTCAACAACACGTATTGTTGTCTCAAATATATTTGCCCACCTGGATACCTACAAAAAAATCCTATTTTAATGAAATGTCATGAAAGAAGACTAGAAACATAATAATCTTGAGAAGTATACCCACATTCATTAACATAAAATTCTTAACCAACTTCAATACCAGAACAACTTAAAAGTTTATAGAAGGATGAAAACCAGACAGACATTCTTTATCCTGGCACATCTTGACATTATAACTACGAAATTGTAACAACTCGTTACCTGTAACCGTCCATCATCAGAGCAAGAAACGAAAATATTTTCAAGGCATCCCAATAACATGGTTAGTAGATTGATTTCCTTCAAAAGGCGTGGGATAAGAGTGGGCACTGTAAGTATCTGCACAGAGAACGTTGGTAGTAGTGGGTACTTCTTAAGAGGAGAGTCACTGGAGTCTTTTGTGGCCTCATTTATGACACTTGGATAGTAAGCGAGAAAAACTTTAGCAAAATCATACTTAAAACTTTGTTCTCCCAACAATTTCAAGAGTAGCTCATGGAGTTTCTTTACAACAACCTCAGTTAAGAACCTCTCAGCTCTCACCAGCATGTTAATTAAACCATCAGAAGAAAGCAACAATCTAGCAACAAAACTGAGCAAACTCTCACTGTGCTTGCAAAATTCTAGAAGCATATCAACCACAGCATAGGTTAGCTCATTTGCTGGCTGCTTTCTTTCAGTATATTCACTCGCCAATGTTAGCTTAACTCTCCAACAATTGAAAAGAGAACCGAGAACAGGATCAACAGAGCTCGCGAATTCCTTCGGAAGCGGTTGTATCTGTTCAGCACCCTTGTGCATTGAGCAGAAACCCTCACGCTTCCATGCAGTCACATCCCCACAATCACAGCAACCACCACCCGTGTATATAACACAATAATCATGACCCTTGTGATCCCCTTTCTCAAAACAAGGAACACAGATAGCACATGTTGGGTCGTGCTCACATGTTCTACACCTGTAAGCTATATCATTGTGGCCCCAAACAGCCCCACAGACACCCCTCTGCCCAACAGACATCTCGGAAAGCCTTCTCAGAGCACCACCAGGGTCACCCTCAAACATCAACCACTGCAACCACACCATGCTCTCATGAAACCTCTTTTTCATTATCACACCCGACATCTTTTTAGAAGTCAATCTAGATGCTTGAAAGGCATCTGCCACTTCTGCATCAGTAGGCAATATAACAGACACCAGCTCAGGTATCAAAGCCCTCTTATCCTTAACAAAAGCAACCAAACCAGGCTGGTCAAGCTGCTCCTCAGGAACACCAAACTGGGCAAGCCTCTGCAAACCAAGCCAAAACCACATATCAAACACACAATTCAACAGTCTGTATCCATTAACCAAAAAATTCATCCAATCCAAAACGACAGAAATATTTCAAAACAGCTTAACCAATCCAAACAATTCTTTAGTCAAATGCAAGGAGAATCAAACAGTCACCAAGCCACCAAGAATATGAATCTTGATAAAGTAAAAAAAAAAAAAAAAAAAAAAAAAACAGGTGAATCGTAGAAGAGGCCTTACCCGAACGACACGATCGCGAGGTTTGAGGGGTTGGCAATCGGAGGGCGAATCGATTTCCATGTTATCGGCCATGAGGGAGCGACAAAACCGAAGGAGGCAACAGCACAAGGAGCGAGGATCGAACCCGGAACCTTCACTCCCCAGGTTTGATTTTCTTTCACTTTAATAATTCCGCAGCAAAACGAGAAATTGAACGGTGAGAAGAACGAAGAGACAATACGCGCTGGTTAAAACCCTAATGGAATTTCAAGAAAGCCCCAAATTTTTGTGCGCAACGAAATCCCATGAATCATTGTGATAACGATGATGCTGAATGCAGCAACTCACACTCGAACACTCTTTCCTCGTGTCTCATGTCTTCTATGTATTACTCTATGACGTACATAAAAATAAGGATATTTATAGGTAAACACTTACTTTAACTTATCTGTCATCCATGTCATTAGTAATTAGATTTGTTTCTTAGTTTTAATGAATAGTTTATATTTATTGCTTAACTCTTTTATTTTTATTATCTAAAAACATGACTATAAAATATTAAGAGTATTTTTACTGCATGATTATTATGCTTAATCAAATTAAAAATAATTTATAACTATTATTTTATACATCTTATATTATAATTTTATAAAAAGTTATAGATATTTCTATTATAAAATTGTAACATTCTAAAGTTAGCAAAAAAATATATATTTGTATGGTCATTTTTAGGCATAAATTTTTTTATAATGTCTATAAAAATTAATATTGCAGATTGGAATGTACAGCTATTTTTTGTGTCCACTTATTTTACCTCTTATCTTTTATATCCTTATATTTATTTACCAGTTTTTAGTTTTAACTATTTAAAAAAAAAACTACCCGTAAAAACTAAAAAGGCTTTTATTGTATAATTATAAAAATTGATAAAAAAAAATTAAAATATTTCATAACTATTTTTTAGATGTATTTTAGTATAATTTAACTTTTTTATTATGAAGAAAAGTTATAAGTATTCTTATTATACAATTATTATAGTGGGAACCTATAATGTTTTACACATGTGTAATCAATTATTTATGATAAAATAATAAAATCATTATTATTATTATTACAAATTAAATATATAAATATATATATATATATATATATATATTATATTAACAATTTTGCTATAAATAGTTTTTATTTTCTTCTAAAAATATTTTTTTATAACAAATAATGATTTTAATTTAAAAAATGATTAAATTTAAAATTAAACTTGATAAAATAATTATTTTAATTTAAAAGAATGGTCATTTAAAATATATAGGTGTGTGTATATATATATATATATATATATATATATATATTAGTATAATGGTATAGATTTAAAAGAATAGTCATTTAAGAAGTATAATAAAAAAATATAAAAAAAACCTTCTTTTATTATAATGATATAGATAATAATATAAATATTTATATAAACAATTATTTTTATGCATACGTTTTTTAATTCATCCACTGATATTTTCATAATAAAGATGACTATTTTAATTATTTACCATTTATTTTTAGTAACTTTATTAAATATTTTTAGATTAATTATTAAAATAAAATTCTCAATAAGGAAAATATTAATAATTAAAAACTATGTAATATATAATTTTATAATTTATGTTTTATATTTAGATTTATAAGATTGAAATTCTATTTAAATAGATTAATTTGATTTATATTTATACTTTGTATAAGAAACCATTTATAATTTTAAAGAAGGAAGATAAGTTAAATGTAGAATAAATATTTTAATATATAAAATTTTTAAAGGTTATATATGGTATAGAGTCAATTTATTTATTTTTTTTAAATATAAAACCATTTAGTTTTTTGTTTTATTTAAGATTTTTTTTTATCATTTATTTGATAGAAAGGAATTAGAATTTGTTAAAGTAATGCACGTATACTTTTTTTGGACATAATTAATAATTATAATATATATATATATATATATATATATATATATATGCGATGGAGTTTTTATTTTCAGAAAGATTTAATTGAATCTCTATTTTTGTAAAAAATATTCAATTATATTAAATTAATATTAACGTTATTTGAAAGTGTTTCGTGTTAAAATCTAAGTTTATCATGTCATAGGGATTCTAAGATACAAGATTATCTAAATTTTTATATATGATAAACCTAGATTTTGACACATAACATTTTTATTGGGTGTTAACGTCAATCTAACATAACATTAATTTTTTTTTTTCATAAAAATAGAGACTCAATTAAGACAAAAACAAATATAATGACTAAAACAAATCAAATATCTAAATAAGGGACAAAATTACTTATTAAACATTTTCGTTTTGAATTTATTTTTGTTATATA
>Ga0209589_1002612_pt1 | contig 31364 bp, 22 predicted proteins | sample CowpeawhiteBW_FD_187525 | JGI IMG/M metagenome (GOLD analysis project Ga0209589, IMG submission 187525) | Root nodule microbial communities of legume samples collected from California USA - Cow pea white BW (SPAdes) (version 2) | ecosystem: Host-associated > Plants > Roots > Nodule | place: USA...
GCGAAAAAAAAAAAAAAAAAAAAACTCAACAGTGTCTTCCCGAGAACTTCAATTAGCTAAACGCACTTGAATTCAATTATTCAGGTTCTGATCATTCGCTCTGGCTTTCACAGTAAACCTGAATACTCGTTTCGGATCTTGTTTGATCTTTGTTTTGCGTTGTATGATTTGCTTTAATTGGTTTCAATTTTGCAGTTTCACCCGCTGTTCGTGTTCTGTTGACTTTTGTGGCGTCTGGGAAGTGAAAAAATGCAGCGTGCTCCCGTGACAGTTGAGGAACAATTATTGCAAAAAGCGATTAAGGAAGAATGTACGTGGGAGAACCTTCCAAAGAGGATTCAAGTTATTCTTTCTTCTAAAGAAGAATGGCACAGAAGGTTAGGGTGACTTTTCTTGTGATTCCCTCAGTTCTTCATTGTATTTTAAATAAGTTTAAAGGCTTAAAAAAACACGCATAGTAATCGTGAAGCTAAATTGCATACTTTCTGTTATAATTTACTAGAAATAACTATGAACTTGTATTATACAGTATTTTCTGCAAGCTTGTTAAATAGAAAGACATGATTCAAACAGTACGGCTCATTATTGGATTCTTTTCATCCTTTATACGCCATGTGTGTTTTAAGGTGGAGCTACTCATTACAAGTTCCGTCATTGTAGTGAATGTATTGAGCTAACCACTCTATAAAACTTTTGTATGTATACCATTCTGTTGAGTTAGTATGCTATTCAGGACCCTTTAATTTTCAAGTATGTCTTACGCCCTTTTAGATAATAAAGACTTAGTTGTTTGAGCGGAATAATCAATCTGTTGAAGGACATCATTATATCAACCCAGTATTTCTTAAATAACTGTAGAGTAGAATAAAATAAGTATTTTTTTGTTGTAACGAGGGGCATTTTATTTTTTTTGGGTATTGTGCCTTTAGTGTTAAAACCATGATCTATGCTCTGATAAATTTTGAGGGTTAAAATTCTCATTTAGAAATATATTTTTAGTAGATAGACACAGTATTCTAAAATCTATTTATTTCAAGGGTCGTGTCTCCATTGAAGTACATAATCTTTGTGGAGAGGAAAAAAAATAAGGCTATGTTGATAGTACTAAAATTATACACAAGGATATACAATTATCCTGATGACATAATACTATATAACAACAAAGAAAGTCTTGTACTCATCAAACTAGTGAGAATGATTGGTTTAAATGCAATATGAATGGGACGACTAAAGGTTCACCTGATGTATATGGTTATGGGGTATTTATCATGCTTCCATTGTGGGTTATTTCTCTTCATATCTTGGTTCTCATTATGCTTTATATACTGAGGAGGTGGGTGTGATTCAGGCTATAGAAGTTGCTGTCTCCAAAGATTTTGACTAATCCTTCGGTTGTGAGACTTGCAGTTTGTTATTCAAGCTTGATCCCATACTTCTATTATTCATTGGAATTTTGTAGTAGATGGCTGAATTGTTTTTGTAAACAGTAATACTATGTTATTCATTTTTTGCATATTTTTTAGAGAGGGTAATCAATGTGCTGATAAACTTGTTATGTTTGGCACTAGATCCCAAGATTATGCCTGGTGGGACATGTTCCTAACTTCTTTTATTAACTTCAAGATTCTTTTTAACAATGTTCTCGTATGCCATTTTTGGTCTCCTTCTACCCCTTTCACAGCTTTAAAAACCATGCAATTGACTCTCCTCACTGGTTTTATTGGTGGTCTTCTTTGCACATGTCCAAACCACATGGATAGTACTGTATAAGTAATTATTTGTTTTCGATATGACAATTATAATATTGCCTTTTCTTTTTTTTGTTGGCCATCCAAATTTTGTGCAGGATAACTGAAAGTTGCATAAAGAAGAGACTCCAATGGAATAGTTGTTTTGCTCGTAAAGTTTGTAAAGAAAGCGAATATTATGAAGATATGATGCGATACTTGCGGAAGAATCTTGCTGTATGTCTTGCACTAAATGCTACCTTATTCTGATACTGTCTATCAAATTCTACCGTGTGTACATGATCAATGATTAGAAAACTTTGTTGTTAAAGATGTTGATGGGAGAAAATTGAAATTTTAGTGCTTTAAAATAAAAATTGCAACATTTTAATTAAAATTGGATTTTGTTTCTCTTTTGTATTAGAATCAATTTTTTTTTTATAATAATAAATAGTTTAATCATACTTGTCATTTTGTAAAGAACAGATCTCATCTGTATAGTTGGATGCCAGATATAACTACTACATACCACTTCTTGGATGTCGGGCATTTGTTTTATAAGCAAGTTTTTTTTCAAATAGAGTAAAAGGGGTAATAACCATACACCAATAAGACAAGAAATTCATAACCTGGATATTAAGCATTGAGCTCATGCTTTACTTTCTTTTTTTTTAATGTATTGTAGTACTTTTAGTTTGTTTCTTTTTGCTTACTCTTTGTACAATAATAGTATAGTAGCTGTTTCCATATCATCTGTAGTTTACACTTTGAGCAGTAGACTCTAACTAATTCTCAGTTAGTCCGACCTTGAGAGCTGTGGACTCTAATTCCCACTTGGTTAGAGTACAGTGTATGAACACACATGTATTACTGATTTCAGCTGGGTAGAAAAATATTTTCTGAAAAGAAATTCTCTCTCAACTATTATCTATCTTGCAATATTCATCTCCATATAATATTCTTGGTTTTCCACTTGCAGCTATTTCCGTATCATCTGGCAGATTATATTTGCCGTGTAATGAGACTATCACCTTTCAGATATTATTGTGATATGATTTTTGAAGTTATGAAAAATGGTAACTTTTTACTTATTTCAATTTTCTAATGCATCATCTCTTAATATGAGACCTGATTAATATTACTGCATGTAGCTTGCAATTGAGTGTTTTGTTTTGGAAGTCACGCCATCTTAACCAAATTCTTGACTACCATATGAATAGTATCTGTAACATTTACTTTTATCTTTGTTAGGATATAAGGAGAAGGCGAGATTAGTTAGAATATTAGTGAGTTAGTTAGGATATTTAGAATATTCATCATCTAATTTGAGGGTTTTGATAAGATATAAATAGGGAAAGAAGGATAGGAAAGAGTTAGCTTTGTGGTTATTGTTAATTAAGCATTGGCCCTTTGTAAAGGGAAACCCTTGGTGGAGAGTTTTCTCATCCTCCGTGTGCTCCTACCCTTGTGGTGGCAGATCTATAGGAGTTCATTTGGTGGTTTGATCTACTTTTCCATCTTAAATTTTTTTTCATCAACTTTTTCCTAGCTTTCCAAAAAACAAATCTTTTCCAACACCACATCAACCTCTAGAACATATTCTCCCATATTTTCTAGCCATATTGTTAGTATTGAGATGGGTGAGTCTAACTATTTCACTTGGACTTCCAAAATCTGGTTATGGTTAAGTGGGTTGAGCTACAAATCTCGTCTCACTACTACTTCTAAATCTTTTCCTCCAAAACACCATGAACAATGGATAAAGATTGATGCTTAACTGTGTAGTGTTATCAAATCCACTATTCACACCTCACTCAAACCTATTTCCCAAATGAGTAAGAAAAAATGAAGGATGAATTATGGGTTAACAATTGGTGTTCGAACAAATACAAAATTAGACCCAAAAGGTTATGCATTAGAGATGGATGATGTGTATGTGGACAATTGAGTCTATGATTAATACCATGACTGGCCAAAAAATTTGTAAAAGGTCGATATTCTTCACCCCAATCTGATTGGACATTTTCTATTTTTGAATGAAGTTGTAATTCAACTAGTGATTTAATCGTTTGAAAACATGAAATGTTTTGACTTTAGACTTTATAGGAAATATCCAAGTGAACCGTGAATAAGCATCAAAGAAAGAGACCTAATATTTGTATCCTACATAAGAGATCATTTGAGAAGATCCTCAAAGATCAGTGAAAATCAGTTCTATAGGAGAATGGATAGAATTAGAGACATAAAGAACAAAATAAACATTGCAATGATTCATGAATTTTCATTGAAGAAATAGCTCTAAATGTAACACCCCGACTAGGGTGATACAAAAGTAATATTATCTCACACATATATCGAAAATATAAGTAACTAAAATTTTTGATACCATTGTATAACATAAACAGAAAACACTTTATTCACGAATGTACAGAAAAATACATATCTTGTTGCTTCAAAAATATAAAACCGTCATTTCTCATCCCTACTGTGCATCTTCCTCAGCACTTGTACTATCATTTGCTATAAAAATACGATCATTGCAGGTGGAAACCACAACCACCAAAAGAGAAGGGTGAACTAACGTAAACAATATCTGTTATAACCATAGTTTTCACCATATTATAAGTTTGAAAATACTTTTCAATAAAAATAATAAACTGAAACAACTTATCATAAAAATACATACAAAACCTATTGTCTCACTCAACCACATTATCATATCAACAGTACAACCATTAGTGATCTCAGTGTCAGGAAACTGAGTTATAACTCTTGCATGCAGGTTGCTAACAACTCCACTTCACCCACTCCTCAAGAGTCTTGTGGGCAAAGCTCGCAGGTGCCACTTCCTACCACTCTACTCGGGAGCGACCTAGGCAAAGTTCACCTTTGGTATAACTACACAGAGTTACCGTTCACCACCTTTCGCTGAGTCACCACACATACATGTGAACAATCATCCCCTGCCCATACAAGGTTTCTCACACAACATCAATACACCACCAAAATTCGTTATATATTCACAAATTCACAATAAGATACAAAAACACATTTAAACAAGTTAAAACATGTTGAAACAATTAAAACAACTAAAGCAGTTAGCTCCCCTCACTTGGATACTACAAAGTTTAATCTAACCCTTTTTAATCTTCAACTAACTCACTTTCCTCATTCAAAGAACTCCTCACGTTTCACTCTCTAAATCGCTTGAAACTTCTGAATTTGAATACTAAATTATTCGAATGCTTCAACTCTCACCCTGTTCGCTTTACTTACGGGTAACGTTTAGCCTAGGAAACCAGTTTTACCTCCTACCAGACAACATACTATGATAAACTTATTATGATTTTAGTAACAAATCACACCCCATATCTCATTCAAATAAGTCTTCAGAAACTTAATTATATTATATCTATATAAATATATATGTATATTCTCATAACATATTATATATATGATCTCTATTATATATTATATTTTAAAATATTCCATTAAATATTATTTTAACTATACATATCTAAAAATATTCCATTATCTCTTACCATAATCTAATAAATCTTTTAAATTATAACTAACAAACCATTTTATCTTTTACTTAATATATTTAACCATATTTGTATATTTTTCTAATTATTATAATGTCTAGGATCTCACTCTAGATACCATGTAAAATGAATTGAACAAGAGGGAGCTGTTTAACAAACTGAATGGTATTCATTGTATTAAGATATTGAATAGAGAAGCATACATTAGTATTTATAGCTAACTTCTTAAAACATATGAGATAACTAACAGCGTTTACTGGAAAGGTTACAAGAGGTAACTGTTACCAATAGCTAACTGCTCTGACTACGCATTTCAATTTTTACATTTATAGTATAGCTAAGTACATACTCTAATAATCAAAGAACTCCATCTACTGTTGTTCACTTTTTTGATTGTGTGCTATAGCTTAATTAATGTGCAAAATAATAAATATTTGCTTGCAAGTGAGCCGGCATAAAAGTTTCCTGCATGTCTTAATTATGTGCAGAGCAACCTTATGACAGCATCCCGAATTTTAGTGCAGCTGATGCTTTAAGGCTTACAGGAATTGGGAGGAATGAATTTATTGATATAATGAACAAGTGCAGATCTAAGGTACTTGATAGATTTTTCAAAATTGTATACAGAAATGTACTTTTGATTCTTTTATTTTACGTCATGATATTGTATGCATTTCTGTGATTATTTTGGTATCTGTTCCAATAGTGGTGTTGAAATTACCTTTAAAGACTTGGTGTAAGCAGGCAAGGTGTTAATTCTAGAGATGTCAAACTGAATAATATACCTTATCCTCATCTGACACTTCTGAATTATATGCCTTTGATTAGAGACTTTAAAATTTTTCCTCATGTCATATCCAAGATCTTGCTGCCCCTTGCCTTAAACTGGATAATGATTTCATTACCTTCTTTCCTTACTTGTCAATGCCTCTTTTGGGTATTCAGAAAATCATGTGGAAGTTGAACAAGTCAATTGCAAAAGAACTTTTACCTACACAGCCTGTGGATTTTCCTATTGAACCTTGGTGGGGTGTTTGTTTGGTGAACTTTACTTTGGAAGAATTTAAGGTACGGTCTGCATTTCACCCTTGTTAATGCAGGAGGGTTCATTTGCAATAATGTCCATTGTGCTTATTGGAAATAAGATGTAGTTTAGGTATTTACTTTATTTTTTTCATTTGTTTTCTTTTGCCTTTATAGAAACTTTCAGAAGAGGAAATGGCCATGATAGATAAACTTTGTAAGGAGGAAGCAAATTCATTTATCTTGTTTGATGGTGATGTTGTAAAGGGTCTTTATGGTCGAGGATTGATCTATTTTGATGTTCCTGTGTATCCTGATGATCGCTTTAAAGGTCTGTCTTGAGTTAAAGTTTGATTCTATTTTTTTTGCTTTCTAGGCTTTTCTTCCAAAATATCATTGCATATTGTGAAAATAGAGAAAAACTAGTTATAGGATTAATTCCCTTGTGTAGAACATACACATAGGCAATGTATTTATATTGAAGAATTGTACAGGAAAATTTGGACTAAGCCTAGATACATATAATATTGTAACTAACGCAAGATATTGTAACTAACAATATCTAATAATATCTTAACAATATCTAACACCCCCCTCAAGCTAGTGCATATAAGTCATGTGTACCAAACTTGTTACAAATATAATCAATTTTAGGTCTCTCCGTAAAGATTTAATGAAAATATTTCCTAATTGACCACATGAGTTAACAAACTCACTCTTGATGTCTACAAATACAATATTTTCTCGAATAAACTGATAGTCAACTTCAGTGTGTTTGGTCCTTTTCATAAAAGAGAGAATTAGAACTAATATGAAGAGCAACCTGATTGTCACATATAAGTGTTATTTGAGAGACATCTCCAAATTATAACCCTTTAAGTAATTGTTTATGTTAAACAAGTTCACAAGTGGCTAAGGGCATAGCTCTATATCTGCTTCTGTACTAGATCTTGTCACAACACGTTTGTTGCACTTCCAAGAAATAAAGTTACCACCAACAACGACACAATTTCCAGATGTAGACCTTCTATAAGAAAGAGATCATGCCCAATCAGTTATAGACAACTTTAGTATGGTTGTTGTGACCATATATAAGAAGATCATGCCCAATCAACATCTAAATAACAGACTTTAGTATGGTTATTGTGACAATATAGCAAACCTTTTCTAGGAGATCCTTTAATATACTTTTTTATACGCATGAATGGATTCCAATGATTTGCACACGGGGAATTGCGAAATTGACTCACCACGTTGACTGCAAAGGAAATGTCAAGACGAGCAACAATAAGATAGTTCAATTTTCCAACTAATCTTCTGTACTTCTCAGTACCTGAGAAAGGCCCCTCTTATTAGGTAGGAGTATGGTATTGAAATCCATGGATGTGTCAACAAATTTTGAGTTCATCAACCCATTTTTCTCCAATCCAATGCATACTTCCTTTGAGATATATTGAATATAGTAAAAATTGTATGGGATTAATCTCCCTTGCGTAGAAAATACACATAGAGTACTGTATTTATAATAAAGGAAATATGGGATAAGCCCAAAATACAATAAAGAATAATAACAAAGTAACTGAAGATAAGAGATAAACATAAGATATGTATCTAAGATATCTAATAATCTAATACCCCCTTCAAGCTAGTGCATACAAATTGTATGTACTAAGCTTGTTACAAATATAGTCATTTCTCTGTCCCCGTAAAGACTTGAAAATATCTCATAACTGATCACTTAAGTTAACAAACTCAGTCCTGATGTCTTCAGATACAATTTTTTGTCGGATGAAATAATAGTCAATCTCAATGTGTTTGGTCCTCTCATGAAAGATAGGATTAGAACTAATATGAAGAAGAGCAACCTAATTGTCACAAATAAGTGTTATTAAATATAGTGAAACTAGGTTTGGGATTAATCTTCCTTGTGTAGAAAATACACATAGGGGCTGTATTTATAATAAAGAAAATATGGGCGAAATCTTGGGATTAATCTTCCTTGAGTTGGAGGTAGTATCTTGTCTTTCTTGTATGGTATGCTCACGGCTCATTGGTGCCAAATCTCTGTGGCGTTTCCCCTTGGAAGAATCCTACATCATCTATATAGAAATAAAATATCCAATAATTCTTTGTATTTATTGTAATAAACTTATGTAAAACAGACTCTATACTGTAGTCCATACAAATAGTTTTCAACATCTGTTGCACTCTCCTTCATCAATGTTTATACTTTTGGCGGTGATTCAGTTTCCAGGCTCGAAGGTTTCGTTTCCAACAGGGAGCAGTCTTATGAAGATCCTATAGAAGAGTAATGCCTTCTTTCCGGTCTTGCCATCCTTTTGTTTTTAGATGCTGTTTCCATAAAGTGGAATAAGTAACACCATATCTTTTTCATCTAGGCTACTATATGCAGTGTTTGTTGTTTCAAATGAAAATGCATCTGTTGCTGAATTGGCAGCAACCCTACAGGCTGACTTGTCACAACTGCAGGCTGCTGCGTCTTTTGTATGTAGATTGGGATGGGCAACAAAAGTAATTGATCCAGCATCTATTCTCCAAGATGCAAACATACCTGGGTCTCCTAAAAGTGCAGGCAGTGATGAAGATGCGTCTACTGCTAGTCATGGTTTTGATAATATGCTCACTGATAGTAATAACAATCAAGGCGATGCTTATGGTCCTCATTCTTCCTATACACGTGTTGCTTTCATAGTTGATGCTACTATAACATCGTATCTTATGATGGGTTCTGTTTCGCCAGGTATATACCTTCATTATTTTCTAAAGCTTAAATTCATTTATTGGAGCTTTTTGAATTGTTTTTTTATTATTGTTATTATACTACTGATGTTTGTTAGTGTATCCACAAGCTGTTATTCTTAGCTTTGTTGTATTATATACTTTTTCCTCGGGTTAATTTGTCTGCTCGTTTCAGTTAGCTTTCAGTTACAAGTTGTTGTAACCTTCCATATCTACTTATATAAATATCATGTATATTTGAATCAGATTAAGGAAATAATTATACAAATTACTTTTATATTTTTCTCAAACTCTTGTTACTTTTGGTGGTTTTTGGGACTGCTGGGGAACAAAAGAAGATACATATATAGTCAGCGTTGTTCAATTACATAATTCATTCAGAAAGGAAAGTAAATAGAGGGTGATAAAGTCAAATTAGAGAGATTTGGTTCGCACACAAAATAGCAATCAAATAGGATAAAATCAGAATATTTTGATCTTGAAAATTAATTCCAAAAGTAAACATACAACTGTAAAGTCCCCCTCCCCAAAGTTGGTGCATAGATGTTGAACTTGGTTACAAGAATAAATTATCAATTTAATAAGCTAAGTAATTAGAAATATTCTAAAGGATAGTAATACAAAATATGTTGATCATAATATATAATATAATAAGCTAACTAATAATAATAAAAGTTCTAAATGATATAAATAAAAAGAAATATATCTATAATAAGTAAGAAAGTATATAAATATTGCTCCCTCTAGTCCTATTTCTGAGAAACAAATGTGATTGTGTTTGAGTTGTATTTTTAAGCTGTAAAATTTTCTTAGGTCTATTCATTATTGTAGAAAATAAGAATAATATATTTTTCTTATTATTATAGACACGTGATCTTTATTTTTGAGGTAACAAAATATACGCTATTCATGCATAATAAATATAATGAGTCTATATAAACTTAGATCCGTTGTATTCAAACACAGTATTCAGTGCAATGTTTGTGTTCTCCAATTTAAGAATTTTTGAATAATCCATGTGTTTAGTTTATGTCTAAGATGCGAATATTTTTTAGTCTATTCATTTTTAATATGTTTGCCTCTTGTCTTCTGTGTCTGAGATTTTTTTTTCTTTTTGTATATTGCTATTAACCAAAATCATTCTTCCTGAACTTTGTCAGGCCTGAAATCTCATGCTGTTACACTCTATGAAGCGGGGAAATTGGATCATGCTGTCATTGCTGATCTTTGCAAGGATCTTAGCACTCTGGAAGGTGCGAAATTTGAGGGAGAGCTACAGGAATTTGCTAATCATGCATTTAGCTTGCGTTGTGTATTAGAATGTCTACAATCTGGTGGAGTTGCTTGTGATGCAAAAGTTGGTGAAGATAAGATGGACCTGGCTACGTTAGAAAATGACGAGTCTAGTTCTCCATTATCGGAAATATCTCCGACTGACAAATATGAAGACTCTGGTATTACGGAAGCTGGGAAGAATGATTGTGATATATTGAGTTCAGTTTTAGAGAATTCAGTACAGCCTGCTTCCACTGAAGCTACTCCTAGTAATATGGTTAGTGAAACCTGTTCTATTCCTGATGATGATGATGATGATGATGATGATAGTCATGTACAGGAAGAAGCCACGTTAGAAAATGATGAGTCTAGTTCTCCATTATCGGAAATCTCTCCAACTAATGGAGACTCTGGTATTACAGAAGCTGGGAAGACTACGTTAGAAAATGACGAGTCTAGTTCTCCATTATCAGAAATATCTCCGACTAACAAATATGGAGACTCTGGTATTACGGAAGCTGGGAAGAATGATTGTGATAGATTGAGTTCAGTTTCAGAGAATTCAGCGCAAACTGCTTCCACTGAAGCTACACCTAGCAATAAGGTTAGCGAAACCTGTTCTGTTCCTTTTGATGATGATGATGATGATGATAGTCATGTACAGGATGAAGGCAGTGAAGATGGAAATCTTCAGAATGATGAGGAACTAGTTGTTGAAGAGGCCGATGTTGGTAAAGAAAGGTCGAAAAAAATTAAGAAATATCGTGTAGACATTCTCCGCTGTGAAAGCTTGGCTTCACTTGCTCCAGCAACCCTTGATCGATTGTTTGTTCGTGACTATGATGTAGTTGTGTCCATAGTACCTCTTCCTCATTCCTCAGTTCTTCCTGGATCCACAAGTTTAGTTCATTTTGGTCCGCTCTCGTATTCTTTTATGACTCCTTGGATGAAATTGGTATTATATTCAACTGTAGGTAGTGGCCCTATTTCAGTTGTTCTGATGAAAGGACAATGTCTGCGCTTTCTTCCTGCTCCATTGGCTGGTTGTGAGAAAGCTCTCATATGGTCTTGGGATGGTTCCGCAATAGGAGGGTTGGGAGGGAAGCATGAAGGAAATTTAGTAAAGGGAAGTATACTCCTCCATTGTTTAAATTCACTTCTTAAACATTCAGCTGTGCTGGTACAGCCTCTAAGTAGGTTTGACCTTGATGAATTTGGAAAGATGACTACAATGGATATCCCTCTGCCCTTAACGAACATTGATGGATCAATTACCTCTGTTGGAAAAGAGCTAGGAATATGTGAAGGTTCAAAACTGGATTCTGTCTTGGCTGATTTGGCTGAAAAGATGGAACTATGGACAATTGGGTATATTCGCCTGCTGAAATTATTTATTGGACAGGAATCAGGCCAGTTCACGCCTGAAGAAGAGAAATATGAATGGGTCCCGTTGAGTGTTGAATTTGGGATTCCGTTATTCAGTCCAAAGTTGTGTAGTAATATATGTCAAAGGGTTGTTTCATCTGAATTACTTCAATCTGGCTCATTTGAAGAACACCATGATGCAATGCAAAGGTTAAGGAAAAACTTGCATGACATGTGTGCTGAGTATCAAGCAACAGGTCCTGCGGCGAAGGTTCTTTACCAGAAGAAGAAAGCCAAGGGATCCCCACGACAACTAATGAATTATGCTAGTGGAAAGTGGAATCCACTCATGGACCCTTCTTCTCCAATTTCAGGGGCCTCGAGTCAGCATCAAAGGCTAAAACTTGCTAATCGACACCGCTGCCGAACTGAAGTTTTAAGCTTTGATGGCAGCATTCTTAGGTTTGTTAACTTCTAAACATTGAATTCTTTCTAAATCCTAAATGACAAATATATGAGATTAAAAAACATGGTTTACCAAAAAACCTTTTTCAAGAATAAGAATGCTAAAGCATCACTCTATAGGCTATCCTACCAAATTTGATGACATGGCTAATCATTGGACTGCCAATGTTGTTGTTGCGTAACAGTACGGACTAAAAGTGTTATAGGAGAAAAAGTTCCGGGACTTTGAGCAGTCAAAATTTATATTAGAGAATAAATGTAGGAATCCTAGAATGTTTATGAACCAAGACAGCCTTTCTTATTAATGAATGGAGTTTTCTATTTTGGATTGAAACAATCAGTTTTTTCATCATAAATAATCACCTGGCTTTGTAATCTAGTGCAATGACTGTAAAAATTTGTTGATATATTCTAAATTAAAAACACAATTTTAGCTGCAGTGGTGTGAAGTGAAGGTGAATAAAATATCCTAGATGTTTGTGTATCATATCATGCATGGCGACAGTGGTAGGGACTGACTACATATAATTTTATCCCTAATCTTAGACCGTTCTCACTTTTTCCGCCCCTTAGAAGCTCTACCACGGCAACCAATATACGTTCTTGCATTTATAACTTTTCAGTGGCATTATGTTGCATTGGTATACGCTATTTTTCTATCTATATTTTTTTAGTATGTGAGGGTATACGGTCCGAATAGTTTAAAATTAGAATGAAGTTTTATAAAAACCCCCCAAGACACTGAAATACTAAAACCTGGTATAATCACCTTCCATCTGTTGATCTTTGTCATAATTTGGGTTCCCTTATGATTCAAATTCTCAGAAACAAGTGTTTTTGATGGTTCTTGCAGATCTTATTCCTTAGCTCCTATTTTCGAAGCTCCTACAAGGCCCTTTGAAGAAGGTACTCAAGCCAACCCATTAAAAGCTGAAACGGATGAAAGTGATAGTAAAGAAGCAATCCTTCCTGGAGTAAATCTTATTTTTGATGGTTCTGAGTTGCTTCCATTTGATATAGGTGCCTGCCTCGAGGCACGTCAACCTATTTCCTTAATAGCAGAAGCAGGAGCTGCCTCGGCATCTTTACCAATCAAATAGTTCTTCTGTTAACATAGATTACAGTGCATTGAAAAGCATGACTTCTGCCCAATCATGTTGTTACCATCTTCGACATTGTTGGTTATCCATGTAGTTGGGCTCAGATTGAAGCCAAGTTTCATATTTTCTTCTTGTAAAACTATAAAACTACATTCAATCATCGACCTCTTTGTGGCAGTACCAGCAGCAGCCTTAAGTTTTACTGACCCTGGTTTTCTATTTGAAACAAGGATGTGTAAAACGATGCGAGACAGATTTTGTAGACTGATTTTTCTTTCTGAAACATTTATCCTCGTGTCCCCAACCTTAATTTTTTTTCCATGTTTTCATGTACACCTTTCTACTTGCTCAACCTTTTAGTCTTTGTTATTAAGGTAATCAAAATCTTACTCAAGATCGGAAATGAAAGCATGGGAAATATGGATCGTTAATTAAACACTCCATTCTAGCTACAAACGAACAACTCCATTCTAGCTACGTAACACAAACTCCTTTCTAGTTACAAAACTGATAGTATACTATAGTTGACTTGTATAGGTTACATTTGCATTTTAGAAATGTAAGTCTCTTATTATTGTACAACAACATTCTTTTCTTTCTGTTATGTATAGCTGCCAGTTTCAATTACATCTAACAGAAGACTACATCTATAAATAGACATTGTATCTATGATTCAAAGTGTGTTACAGAAATAAAACAGTTCAGTTCATTGTTCATTTTTTTCTCTCGTTTCTCTGTTCACTTTCTCTAAGATATCTAGAACTTTTTCTTCACCTATCCAGATTCTTCAAGTTTGTCACTGATTTCATTCTTGTTCAACGTTGAGACTGCTTCTGCTTCAGTTTCTGGTGTTTTGAATCGGTGCATTGTTTCAATTCATTGATGTTCTCAATTCGTGCATTTTAAGTATATATTATCATCGTCGTTACTTATAATATATATTATTATCTTATGATAAGTAATATTATATTATATATAAATATATTATAGGAATAAGTATGATTTTAGTCCATGTACTTACATGCGAAAATAGAATTCATCCCTCCCTCAAAGTTCATACAAAATTCATCCCTATACTTTATTAATGCATGAAATTTGTCCTCCAGAACAGACACTATTAACTTTTAAGTGACGTGTCTAACTGAAATGTAACATTAACTTTAACATGTAACTTCAAAATATGTAACTGAAATGTAAAGGACAGATGCTACATGGGTCGTGGCCCTAAAAGAAAGATCATGGATCAGGATCTAGCCCAGGCAGGCTACGCAGCGGAGTCACCATTCCCCTGTTGACCGCGAGAACCTCTCGCTTCTGCTCACATCAATGATTTGATGATCATCGCAAAAGAGAAGAACCACACACAAGACAATCAAACAAGCAAAGGGTAAGCTAGAGCCAAAACCATTTCATCAATGAAGTAAGATACATATTTACAGTCCATTATACATACATCACACAAGCATGTTACGACCTTCCAAGCAATACACTACCACTCGACTCATCCGAATACATATAACCTGGTCGGATTCAACGGATGCTTGCACTTGTGGTGGATACCTCTGTTCACCCCCGAGCTGCTCACCCCCGAGCTATGTGTTACAAGTGTTACAATGAACAATTTTCCCTCACCACAAGGTTAGCCCTTAATGAATTTCGGACCTCCTGCTACTCTCACCACAAGAGTGAGTCCACTCTAGGTGAGACTAACTGACTCCTTAGAGTGTCAGGATGCAACCTTACCTTGAATCCTTACCTAGTTATACAGATGGGGCACCACCATGGACACCCACTAATAGGGGTCATGGAATTACGTCCCGACCACTAAAACACGACCCTGGGACTCTCACCTAGAGACCCTAAGGAATTACGCACTGACACGGACCAAGCTTTCTTAATCAATCAAACATATTCAGCATGCATACACACAAATATATACATATACATCTCATATAGTTTCTCATAATTCACCTCTTTCGTATTCCCATCCAAACCATGCCAACTCATTATTCTCGAACCCGGAATATGGAACTCCATCTCATATCATTACCATGCCACATTGATACCAACCCTTTCATGTCTCATGTCGAACTCATGCCAAACTCATCATTTCAATTTCATGAATCATCTCATACAATTATCATGCTATGTTTGTATCAACCCATTACTCACAACTCATGATTTACTTCACACATGCATACTCATTTATCTCATACTCTCATCACAATACTTAAATTCAAGCCAAACATGTACCATTCAAGTCAAGAAAACAATCACACAGGCCCTGTCTCGCCCAGCACCTCGCTCAGGCTGAAGGGTCTCGCTCAGGCGAGAGACTCTCGCTCAAGCGAGCCCCCCTTCGCCTAGGCAAGGGCTCGAAAAGGGGAACAATTGCTTCCCGCGCCTTCTCGCTTAGGCAAGTCCTCCTCGCCTGAGCGAGAACGTGGCTCACCCAAAAAGGAACGTGTCGCCCAAGTGACACATCGCACAGAAAACCCCAGGCGAGCTCCCGATAGTCTCGCCTAGGTGAGACGTGCTCGCTTGGGCGAGAAAACCAGTGCTCGCCATTGTTCTCTCGTGCACCGATTCACAACATATCCAAATAGCCCAAAAACCATATACTCCACGGATTCACAACACATAAAACATCCCATGACAGATACGACTACTCAAGCAGAAAAGACGTAACAACAGAGTAAGGTCTAGCTTCCCTTACCTGGACAAAGCTAGCTGGAAACCTGAGCACCCAAACAGTGGAGCACAAACAGCTTCTAGGAACAGACTCAGAGCTGGAAAACAGTGAGTAAGAGTGGGTCATTACGGAACCCTGACAACAACTACGAAAACAGACCAAAGGGGGAAACTACGAGTCGGAGAGCACTTACGTGGGCTAAGGACGGGGCCAAGCTGAATGCGAACTGAAAGTACAGTGAAACCCTAACAAAGAAGGCGACTGCGACTCTAAGCACCAAGGTAGCAAAAATCTGAAAGTGTGAAATTAGGTCAGACTTGGGTGGCTTTATCTTTTGGGCCAGCCCTTCGGCCCAATAGCTCAAGGGCAGCCTTTAAAGCTTTAGGACAGGAAAACTGGGCCTTACAAAATACATGGTGGCCACATAATTAATAATTAACACGTGTAATTTCAAATGTTTTTTTCTTATATTTTTAATATATATATATATATATATATATATATATATATATATTTCTTCTGACATAGATGTCTTATTCCATGTATTACTAAAGTATAATAATAAATTTTATATAAACTTTGAGGGAGAGAGACGAAGTTGAATTTCATATGTAAATATATAAATTAAAAATATACTTAGCATACATAATAGTTTGAACTTGATTATTATGTTATATAAATAGTAAATAATAATAATTATATAAATTAATATTGAGATTAAAATAATTTATTTTACTTTTAAGAAAAAAATTTAAGTCGAACTTTTAACATTTTGTTAAAATTAATATAAATTGGTTGAATCAATTATTTATTGAAATATTATGTATTTTCTAAATTTTAAAAGTTTAAAACTTATTATGAATGATAATATTATTATATACAATTAATATATTACAAAAATTATGTGATAAATTCACTAATTTTCTAAATAAGTGTATATTATATATTCACTTAATGAATTATAAAAATTATTTACATACTCACCAAGTATATATTAAATTATTTTCAAAATTATTTATATTAGATTATATATTCATTAAATAAATATATATTCACTAGGTGAATTTAGTGAATTTAAAAATTATTTATATATTCACTATATGTAGATTAAATTATTTTAAAAATTATTTGTACATTATATATTCACTATGCGAATATATATTCACTAAATGAATTTTAGTGAACTTATTAAAATTTTTTAATATATTAATTATGTATATAAGATATCAATTTATAATAAATTATATATTTTTAAAATTTAAAAAACACTTAACATTTCAATAAATATTTAATTTAATTAATTTATATTAATTTTAGAAAAATGTTAAAATTTTCATATTAATAAATAAGTTATTTTAATATTACTTTATATAAATGTTATTATTTAACATTTATAAAATATAATAATCAATTTAAAATAATTATTTATGCTAAGTATGTTTTTAGTTCAAATATTTATATGCGAAATAATGTCCCTATTTTATAAGAAGACTTAAATTTATGACTCAATTATCCGAATACAAGCATTGATGTTGATTTTTGGTAAGTTGTGTAGTTGTGATGGCATCCAATGCTCTGTAGGGCTGTAGACATTACCACAAACAAGGTAAGTCCATTAAAACCTTTGGTCAAGGTAAAACCCCTAAGTTGAGACCTCCTCCTCTCACCACATGCCTCATCTTCTCTACTTGAGAGATTGATGGTCATTAGAGCGTCATAATAACTTTCTAACTGAACTCTCACATCAATGCTACAATATAATTATCACCATTAATTCTCCTCGAATTAGTATGCTCATATACTGATTTCTAAATTAATAATTTAAATAACATCCACAACAATTCAAATCATACTCAATTCACCACATAAGGAATAATTCAGGTTCTAACCTACTCATCCAGCGAGTAATACTCGCCCACCTACTGCCCCATGTCTAGAAGTTCCTGACTTGGAAATTCACCCAGTGAGAATTACTCGTCCAACGACTGCACAAGTTTAGAAGTCCTTGACTTGGTGTAACATCCCAAGTAACTGAATAACCTCGATAAATGATACCTCAATAGGTGTGAAAGTATACAATACGTTGAACATGCCCAGATTACAACAAAAGGGGCCCCACATGGCCCAACCCGAAATGTACTGAAAGAAAACAAATAAAAGCACGAGACCTTTTTCAACAATAACAACATAAACAACATAAAATCTTCCAGTAGTGGTCCCCACAGTGGGCCCGACCCTGTCCAAACCATCAAGCTGCAACATCCTTATCAACATTACCACTGCTAGGGGTTCTCACATATGCTCACATCAACAAGGTTGATGATCATCGCAAAAGAGAGTACCACACACAACATACAAGCAAGCAAAGGGTAAGCTAGTGTAAAGGAATCTCATTTTATAACAGTTCACAGGTAATTTCAAGCCAAGCATAAATAACAAGCATTATACCAAAGCTATCAAAATATATGAGACTCCAAGACTTGACTATCCGGATATGCATAATGAGGCACCACCACAAGACAGTGGAATTAAGTCCTAGTAGTGAGGCATCACCGCGAGGCCTTCGCGGAATTACACCCTTACAAGAGGCACCACCACGTGGCCTACGTGGAATTACGTCCTGGCCTTGAGGCACCACCACGATACTCGCGTGGAATTACGTCCTTATCTCGAGGCACCACCGTGAACTCTCAGCTCGAGGTTCATGGAATTAAGCCCAATAGGTGAGGCACCACCGGGAACTCCTCCTTAAAAGGGTCCACGGAATTATGTCCAATAGATGAGGCACCACCTTGAGCTCTCACTATAAGAGTCATGGAATTACGCCCTACACACACATTGAGCATGTTACACCAACCAATCAGAAGCTCCCATAATGCTAACCTCATGTATAACAACCCCATCATGCAACTCATGCTTTCCAATTCATATAACATACAACAACATACCATTCCCACCACAACCTCATATATATAAATCATGGCATCATCCCCCAACCCACATAGTAAAGCATTTAGATCAAATAAGCAATCACACACTAGTGCACCATTCAACAATAGCACTAAACCTACCCCATAGTCTCGCTCAGGCTAACAGGTCCCGCTCAGGCGAGGGGGTCCTCTCGCTCAAGCGAAACCCTTCTCGCCTAGGCGAGATCGCGAAAGGGGGAGAGTGGACTCTACGAGGTCTCGCTCAGGCGAGTCCCTTCTCGCCTAGGCGAGACCACTTCTCGCTCAAAAATAAAAACCTCTCGTCTAAGCGAGAGATCGAGCAGTAGGTCCTGGGCGAGCCTCTGCTAAACTCGCTTGGGCGAGGCCAGCTCGCCTGGGCGAGAAAACCAGTGCCCGCCACTATTCCTTCGAGCGACAACCACACTTATGCATCCACACAGTCCAACAAGCATTTTCAACCGATTAAATCCACACACAGACTATCCAACCATCACATACTCATCAAACAGACAGATTCTACCGAAAAAGATATGGTAAGGTCTAGCTTCCCTTACCTGGAAAAGCTAATAGAAACTTTGATACGTAGACGTGAACACCACAGCTCTACAAGCAGCCCCAAGACTGGAACACGATGGAACATGAAACAGAGTAAGGTTACTACGAAAACCCTAACTGGAATAATCAAACCGCAGCCGGGAAAGATTAGTCATTAGCTAACAGAAACTTACTTGGAAAGTAGAAACGAAACTGGGCTTGGTTTGATCGAGATTGCGTAAACCCTAGCAGAGCTCTCTAGGTCAGTGGAGGAAGACGTCTACGTTCTGCGATTGAGTGAGGGTAATTCTGTTAGGGCAGATTAGGGTTTGGCTTTATCCCCTGGACCAGCCCTTAGGCCCATTACACTAGGGTAGCCCTTTTAGGTTAGGGCAGAAAAGGGAAAAAGAATTAACTGGGCCTCACACTTGGAAATTTTCTCAATGGGAATTACTCGTCCAACCAGTTTGCTGCAACATCCTGGCCGGATATTACTAATTTAAATAGAAATAAAAGTTTAAATAATAATTACTGGTCAATTATAAAACATCTTCCCCAAAGTGTGGCAAATTTCAATACTTTATTAAACGCACTTAAATCCAAAAATCCATAACTCTCTTAATTATTACCAATTCCTAAGTTAGACCAGAATTAAACGCAATACATAATAAAACAAATATTTTTCTTTAAAATGATCCCCATAATTAGCCCTCACTCTGGCCCTATGCATCAACCGCATCACCTGCAATATCAACTACTCTCATGTGTCAAGTCACACGATCATCGCCAAACCAAAAAAAAAAAGGGTGAGCTCGAAGAACTAACAAGTATAAAAGACATAGCATAAACCCTCACCCAAATAATTTTAAGTTAACCCAAAACCCCTTCTAAGAACCTTATCCTCACACATTATAAACCATGGCCTTGCACCATTTTCATCCAGCTTCTACACACTTTGATAATTGTAAGACCCATGAAAATTAATTAATAAATGCGGGGGGGGGGACTTTAATGACATTAAATGTAATTGGTATGATGTGGAAAAATACTAGCTCAAGTGGTTGAGAGTACTTTGATTGTGTGAGAGGAATTGGGTTCGAGTCTTAAGTATGTCATTTGTGTGTTATTTGCTTTGATAAAACATTTGAGCCTGTTAAGTGATAGTATAATCTTAGGATTTTGATAATTATCACAAAATATGAATTAGCATAATGGTTGTGCTTTGGCCTTATGAGAGGATGGGCATAGGTTCAAACCTTGATGGCATGAGGTAGACTTTATTTTTCTAATTTTAGTTTGGAATGGATGTGAAAGGGCAAAGGTAAACTTAGAATGAGGAGCAGCCAAAGGGCTGGAAAAATAGTAGTAAACCACTAAGTAATTACCCTTAATTGGAAATTAAAAACACCATTAAGCCATTTTTTTCGTTTTAGCACTTAAACCCATAATTGAGACACATATAAAACGTTATTTTAGGAGAAAAGAAAGGGTTTTGGGTGTGCAAGAGGCTGAATTGGGAGAAAGGCTGAAGCAAAGCATTAGTGAACCAAGGAACCTTCATCTTTTCCAATTTTAATCAAGAATTCCAGGTTAGGGGAAGCTTTCCTTGCATGTGTATAAATTTTGTGATGTGATTTTGTGTTTGCTAGTCACATTTGGAGTCTGCATGTTGGAAATTTCGTGTATGTGTGATGAGAGTAAGAATTGGTTGTTTGATGTGGGGTGCAAAACCCTTTTATGCCTTATATGATTTGGGAATGAGGGTTTAGGGTATTGGATGGTTGTTGTTGATTAAACCTCGACTTTTGGTATTTTAAATGGATGTAAAACATGTTCATATGGTTTGATTGTTTGAAATAGATTGACTGGGAATGGTTAAACTGTATTTTTGGCATGGTCTTGGTGAATTGTGTGCGTGAACAGAGACGAAACTCTGCAAGTTTCACCCAGGCGTGTCCCTCTCGCCTAAGCGAGAGTTATAGAATCTCGTTCCTGGTTTTGGTTCGTGTTTCTCACTTAGGTGACCAGTGTTAGTGTTCAGCGACAGGTTCTCTCGCTCAGGCGAGGATGGCTCGCCTAAGCGAGGTCGCGATGAGAACTGTGCATGTTGAGCACGAATCCTCATTCAGGCGAGGAGTTGTGTGTGTTTGAGCGAGCCAAGGTCTCGCTCAGGCGAGAAGAGCCCGCCTAAGCGAGATGAGCCCGCCTAAGCGAGATGATGTGGTGAAGCCACTGTTTCACGCTTGCTCAGGCGACATGATTCAGCTTAAGCGAGACAATTGGACTAGCTTGGGCGAAGACCCATGGCTTAAGCGAGAATGGCGAGAGTTCATGCTTTTGTGCACTGTTTGAGATGGTTGCTTGGTGTTTCCTAAGTTAAGGAAATTATATGCATGTGTTTGTGGTGTTTGCACCACAACAGACATACCACTCATTATGTTGTGATGTCCCGCGTCGCCTAGTGGTACATCCTTGATGCCAAGCGGTGCATCAGGTTCTGGGCAGAACCTAGTTTTTTTTCACATACGAGGAATTCCCAAATCCCCCAAAGGTATGACTCAATTCTTTGCTTGCAAAGAAACCCTATCCTCTCACGTTTCCAGTATGCATGCCCATACAATTAACTCATACATTCATTAAATCAACATAATAGGAATTTGCCCATCATGTTTCCCACTACATTCCCCAAGCCCTAACATGAAACCTCATGTTAATGCAATCACAAGAACATTAAGGAAACCCCGAACAACAACAATTTCCCTATGTTATATCATTAATCACTCAACACAATACAAGAAAACATGTTCAGAGGATTAAAAACAATCATAGCATCAATCAACATGAAGAAAAAGTCCCATTAGAGCTCGCGTCGCTTAGTGGTAATAAAGGCCTGCGAAGTAGTTTCTAGGCAGAACCCAGAAACTAGGTTCAAATGGCATGCGCCACCTGGTGGTCCAGGAACACCGACAAGCTATTTCTGGGTAGAGACCCAGAAACAAAAAAAAACCAACAAAAATTGCGAGGGAAAATAGGACACTCATGCTCCAATACTTCACAATTACATTAAACAAGAATTAAACAAACAGGTGCAACTCCCCTTACCTAGATTTCCTTGCTCAAAAATCCCTTATGGAATTTCCTTTTTGATCTGACTGGTTCCAACCTTTTCCTTTAACACCAGAACACTCACCAGCTCTCTTTTATTCAGTTTTGTGGTCTGAAACACTCTCCTAACTTGGCCACACGAAATTAGCCTCACCAATACTCTTTTCTCCCTTCCTTAATTAAATTTTTAACTTAAGAATTTTACCAAATTGATGAAAAACAAATTTATAATTTAAGTGCCATTCTTTGTCCATTAACTACCAGTTTCTCCTCCAATATTCCCATAACTTCTACCTTTTTAGCTTCCATACAGACGACTAAGGTTATGAGCACTTACCAACATAGCAAAAATGTTGTAACATAAAAAGAACTATTTTGAGCTAGCCAAGGTTCAAACTCACACCTACTAGTTTACCAAGCACAAGCACCAACCAACAATTCATTACATGTTTCTTACTATTGCATGCACAAAAATAAATACAAAGTAGACATCATATGCTCATGCATACTAAAAAACATAATAATTAAATGTCTCACTAATGGCATACAAAGGACTCAAACCCAAGTCCTCTCAACACCACTCCAAACGCTCAACCACTTAACCTACCATTACTCTTTGTCATGACTCTCCTCATTAATTAATTTAGAAATTTCTTCCCTCGCATTTATTAAATAAATAAATATTTATTTATTTAATTTTTTTTCTTAGGTCTTACAATTGCTAATCTACATAATTTTGCAGATCAACTCATTCCCCCAGCAAGTAATACTCACCTAGCGAGTCTGCAAAATTACACAGATATGATATCTAGATAATTATACCTACTCGAGCCAGTCCAAACAACATCAGAACCTTTGTAAAGATAGTTTTAGCATCAGACATCCATTCTATCATACATATCCACATCAATTGAACTCAGATACACACATAACACAACGATTATTCTCATGTTTAGTAGGTAAAAAACATAATCCTCATAGCTTACAAACAACATATCTCAATTAACATTCATATACATAAAATTTCACCACAACTCAATCAACAAATTCATAATAATAACATGTATTGGTTTCAAAAGAGAAAACTAGCTTCCCTTGCCCAATATCCTGCTTAAACAGCTCTATGAACGTCAAACACCTCTCTCCACAAGATGTTGTATCTACATATAGAAACATCACAAGAATGATCATGACAAACTGTTATGACCACTGATCAATAGAGACTTATATAGACAAATAAAATGACGAATGCAAACGAAAGAGAGCTCACATGCAACAAGAAACATAATTAAACCAAAAAGAGGGCAAAAACTTAACTTACACGGATAGAGTAACTAATCGGTCTAAATTGAAGAACTCGCCACGAGGATCACTCCTACGGTTTTGGTTCTTCAAATAGATAACTAGAGAGATATAACTCCTAAAGAGAAGTCAGAGAACTCTAGAAAAGTGGTTTTAGAGAGATGACGTGTTTTAAAATAAAGAAACTCGTTTAAAACAGTTTTATTTATATTAAAACCTTTTAATATTAAAATAATCGAGTCTCACTATTTTTAAACAACTATCACTTCTAAAAAACAATTTTCTAGGGTTTTACATTCTTCCCAACGAGAAAAATTTTTATCCTCGAAAATTCACTAATCAGGTAGAAGAAAATTATGCTCTCTTCATTTTCTCTTATAACAACAACCTAGACTAGACTGACGTAATGACTACAACACCTAAACTCACTAAAAACTTTGTCTCTATGCTATGTGATATAGTGTTCAATAGTGCAAATTGATCTAATCCTTGCTCTCAAAGTAAATTCTCAACTCAAAACTTCAAACTTGAAAGATCTTTTATGTCTGAACAACCAATTAGTGTCTGATATACCAACTTACCTTCCATAAGCTTCCCCCTACGTTTTGCAGGTTCCCAACAAAATCTAAAGATAGCCTCAGGACTCAAACTAAAACATGTTAGTTATTACTTCACATCACTTTATTCCATTCTTAAAGCATCACTCCACTGACTTGATCACACACAACTTCTCTACCACACATTAATACTCTTAGCCACTCTTATTCATAGTTATCCTTATAACATCTTACTTCCTTTACTTACTTTGACCAAGGATAACAGAATTCACAACCAAGTTATTCCACTTCCAGACCAAGACTTTTAACTGATGCAATCACCATCTTCACTCTGGCACTCCATCTCCATCTCTAGTCCACTAACTTGTAATCATATCTACAAATAAACTTTAGAACCACATCTTTTCTCAACTTGAAATCACTGGTTTGATTGTTTTCCAAGCATTTCCATATTACATTTCAATCTAAGATTTCTCCAACTATCTTTTCCCCAATCATTTTGAGAAACTCGTCGATTATAGTTAGAGGACTACACTAAAGAAACCAATTCATCACTACACTTCTTAGCTCAGTTTCTTATACTTCATCAACTCTTACCCTTAACTCATCAAACCAAAGTCTTGAACCCCTTTCTAGTTAAGCATCCCTTCTCACTTTCTCATTTCTATATTGGCATTCCATCTTGAAACCATAGCTCTGTTCAACTCCTACTTCTCTTGTCCAACTTCATGTGTGCAACTTCACACTTCTGGCTTTGGATGATCACTGAACACTTTTAAATAGTCCACTTACGAACAACACCTTTGCTATTTTAGAGAATTTGATATCGCATCATGTAAGACCCGTGAAATTTAATTAATTAAATAAATAAATAATTAATAAATGCGGGTAGTGGGAGCCTTTATAGCATTAAATTCTGACTAGTATGACATGGAAAAGTACTAGCTCAAATGGTTGAGAGTACTTAATTGTGTGAGAGGGCTTGGGTTCAAGTCCTATGTATGCCAATTGTGCGTTATTTAATTTAGTATTTTCTTTTGATACATTTGGGGCGTGAGAAGAGAGTATAAACTTCTAAATTTATAAAGGTTATTGTGAAACATGCATTGGTTGAATTGGTTGTGCACTTGGTTTGATATTGGGGGGTCATGGGTTTAAAACTTAGCTTAAGTGAAATAACTTCTTTTTGCTAAATTGAATTTTGGGAATGAAGTGAAGAGCCACACAAACCCTAGCCGTCAGAGGGCAGTTAGGATGGCTGGAAAAAGTATCTCAAAACACTCATTGAATGATGATCATTAAGCCCACTAAATACTCATTTTCGTTTTATGGCTATTAACTCTAATAAAAGGAGTGATTAAAGAGACCAAAGAGGGAAGAAAAGGGGTTGGGTAATCTGCTATTGGTAAGTGCTGTGAGGAGAGGAAAATTCAGAATAGAAACCGAGTTGGGAGTGATAAGAAGAGTGGGATTGGAAGAGGAGCAACTAAGGCCATTGGTGATCAAGGCGTAACTAGAGAATTTATCAAATTAAGCAAGGAATCCAGGTTAGGGGAGTTCTACTTTGTGTTTTGTATGCCAAATGTATGTATTCGTGCGAAACTTGATGAATGGGGTGTGGTTACTGCAATTTTTGTCGAATTTCATCATGTTTCTAGAAAATCCCAGAAATCGCCCGGTGACATCGGGGAAGCCCGCCAGGCGATATGTGTTCTAGAACCCAATTATGGGTTTTTCCTATGAACCGCCTGGCGGCTGAGGGTGACCCGTCAGGCGGCACATGACGCGTTGCCTAGTTTTTCCTGTTTTATTGGCTTGTCAGTGGTGTTGTGGTGTTAGACATTATGCATATGATTCGCATGATGTATTTTGAACGATAATTATTCAATTGGTAGAAATTGCATGAATACTTGAATGAATTTGGGATTTGGATTCTTGTTGGGGGTTGAAATAACCAAGCATGAATTAAATATAGGATCAATGCATTGTTTTATGGAATCGATGTTAATATGAATAAAGTATGAACTCTGTTATATGAATGCATGTGAAATTAGGTTTGTGTGAAAACGGGTATTGTGATTTGAGTGCTTGGAAATCAAGTACGAATCGAAATAAAACTAAGCAGAAAACCATGTTGTCAGGCACCGGTGCCTGGGCTGCCGCCGGGCGACACCTCAGTTTTTGTGATTATATTGAGTTATTTTGTGATTACGTGCATTGAGTATTAGGCTGGATAACTTGTGTGTATGATAGGGATTAGTAGGGTAGTGGGGTGTAAGGAACTTCAAGCATGGAATACGAAATGAAAATGTAGGAGAAGGTAATTGAGATATATGTGTTAAGCTAAATAAAGTTGCATGCTGATATGAACTGAAGTTATTAGAAATCTGTAATTATGTGCACCATGTATGGTTGGGTTATATGATTGAGAAATGTTAATGGATAATATGATGAGTGAGTAGTAGAAAATATTATAGTTGTAAAAATGTGGGTTTGAAATTGTGAAACTGTGAATGTTTGGTAGTGTGATTCTATCAAGAGCATGATTGAATAAAGTTCATGTGCAATACAGTCCAAATCGTGGTGGCATGAGTTATATGAATATTAGACTGTAAGATTATAAAACTTGGAGTATATTGAGTGTATGTGGCAGGTTTAAGGTAGTAAATGATGAAGAGTATGTGTGCATGATAATAATCGAATTGGTATGATTTAGGTGTGTATATGTGATTTGGGCATGGTACTGTAAACTGTATAATTGTGTTATGGCAAATGGTGGGTACGATATTGACAATTTTGTGGCTTGTTCCAGTAGTGAATAAAGTAAAGCATGCTAACACATGATAATACTTGATTTGGGCATGAATTATTTGTATATATTGAGTTTTTGGTTATAATATTATGTCTGAAATACTATGATTGATATCAAAATGATGCATTGTATGTTTGGGGTCTCTTAAGACCTGAGGAAAATGCAAAAAACCAATATCATTGCGCTACTGGTATGGCGCCTGGCGGCGCGAGGCGAGCCGCGAGGCGATAAAATTCCAAAATAGTGATAGTGGCCACTATCTATGCAAGGTGCCTGGCGGCAGGGTGGAGTCTGCCAGGCAGTGATGGAGCAGCAAGACTTCTGGGAGGCGCTTAATGCTTGGCGGTGTGAGATGCCCGCCAGGCGGTCTGGAACCAGGTTCCGCCTAGCAACGCGAGAGGCCGCCAAGCGGTTTTGGTGCAGAGTTGGTGCACGAGGAGAATTTTTACACAACTTTAGGTGATGTTCATGATGCGATGCTTTGGCTGGGGGCCCAATTATGAGTGTATCTTGTATTGGGGTAACACGTGGCCACTCTAGGTTGTATTGGGGTATTGTATTGGGGTATCTTGTATTGGGGTAACACAATTTCAAATGATTGCCCTCTTTAGTGCATTTAATAGAGTCTTAGTAGTCTGGGAACAACTACAGACTTTTGTTCATTTTGGGGGAACTCCACTTAGTGAGGTCGTGGCAAATTCATTCTTGCGTGTGGACTACTAGGTGGTAGCCTGTAGTCGGAGGGGCAAGTAGACACTCGTGCGGCAAAGATCGACCAGTGAACTTAATAAAGGGGGTAGAATCAAGAGACGGTTATCATAAGGGTTAAAAGTCGAGAGACTACGGAAAGGGGGAATGCTAACATGAATTATATTGTTTTTGAGATGTTTTCTTTATGATATGTTACATTTGTTCTTTTTAAATGAGCTCACCCTATCTTTGTGTGTTTAGCGATGATCATGTAAATTGTTACATGGGAGCAGAGGTTGGTGCAGGTGAGTGTGTGGATGCGTAGAGATGGAGTGAGGAATCACTATGGGGATTTCACTGGATTTTATTTGGAAGTTTATGAACTATTTGTATTGATTTCATAACTAATTATGGTTGTAATACTTGAACCTCACGGTTGTAATTGGTTTATTGCGCTATATTAAATCTTTTTAAATTTTCCTATGTTTTGGGAAAGACTTTGCGAATAAATGAGGTTGTTATTATTATATTTTAGTTGATATTTATTTTAAATAAGTAATTTTCAGCTAGGACGTTACACATCAACCACTAGGTCATGAGTAAAGATACTTCTCCTCACGTACTTCCACTATATATAAGCATGTTCCACCATCATTTTGCTACGCCACTCTGATCAGCAAACATTCTCACATCCGAGTGTTCAGTCACAAAATACCTCGAAGACTGAATGATCAGTATTGAAGCACCAATTATGCTCTTCTTCAACATCTTTTCGAAACTCTTCAGACTTGTGAAACTTGTCATGAAACCTTAATAACCACAACAACTTGCTTGAAAAACCTTACTAAAATTCACTCTTAGAACTTCTTTTCCCTTTACATGTTTCCACTCATCTTAACCATCCATCATAAAAGATTTACCTACTTTAACACACATACACATGTATATCTTAACATACAACCACTTCTCTTTCAAAATTGTTATACTATAATCCTTATAGTGACATACTGCAACTAACCACAAAGCTCTTCCACCTGTTGTCTTTACTCCACACTTTCAGCAAAAACCATCCAACAATGAACCTCACCTCTTCTAGGTAATAGTCCTAGTTTTTGCTTAGGAACATAACCAAAACTTCTTCACAATTGAGATCATTTACATATGTTATTCAATGGCCTTTATTAAATAAACACTCATACATAAAACACACTGTCTTCACTTTTCAATTTGTTCCACACTTGATGAACAACCACATACTCACATGATTAAAACAAGGAATATCACTTCCTATGATACTACAATCCACAAGAATGAGCTCGAAAAACAACAAACTCACCCTTTTGATTATACTCAAAATTTTGCAAAGGAAACGATTCACGTTGACTTTGAATGTGAATTCTTTGATCATCATGAGACATACCACATACCCAAGAAATCTTCACTTATCTGCAACTGTAGTAAACCCACCAGTTCAAACTCCAACTCGTCCTTATAGTTAACCATGACTCATTTACCATATTGGCGACACCAAGGAGTATACGATCCAAATCGAAACCAAAACCCATAGCCCAAGCATCCCTTTATAGCTTGTATCCTTGAATTTGATCATTTGCGCTAATTGTTCTAGCACCAACTATAGTGAACACCATCTCAGCTACTTCAAACTTTTTTTCTCCTTTAATATGCTCTTTCTTCACTAGTTTTTTTCATTCTTCAAAGATCAAACTTAATGATGTGTTTCATCTTTCAATACTTAATATCCTCTTCCTCATCCCAAGGTCAGATCTTTTTCTCATGTGAACTACTTTCCTTGAAACATCCCTGCTAATCAACTTTGACGTTGCTACCAACTGAAAAGAGCTTCTTTCTAACTGTTAAACCTAATATGAAACCTTTATGCCACCTTAATCTCATCACCATATTGTTTCTCCATCTACTAAGGAAACATCAGCTTACTTGATTGATTCCTCATATTCGTGGTTGTAACACCCCCGGATCCTCTTGGGCTTACCAGGCATCCCACCTGCCACCCTCAAACCGGTTGTGTTAAAGGTCAGGTTGGGGGTTCGATTCCCACTGGCAACAACCCACCCAGTATGAATGGACGGAGAAGGGTGATGGGTTGGGGTGCATCGGGCTGTAGTAACCTGACATGCTCTGGTCACGAGTAGGTGAGCCAGTAGATGTTACAGTGGTCTCAAATTTTCTTAGCTTGCTCGGTGCCAAACAACCTCACTGTTTCCTACAACCTAGGATCTGTCATCTGCTTTTCTTTTACCAATCCAAGAAACACTAAATATGGTCATATGACTATATCTAATGACATTTCTCCTAGAACCGCTTGTATTTACATATCTCTAAATCTCAACACTAGTAGAAAGTAGAACCAAGTTGATTTTCTCAAACGTTGTTGCATTGGCACACACAAATATCTTCCCTTGTTCTAACCTCTAAGCTAAAATCCTTTTATAAAACTTGTGGTATTTTATCCCAAGAATCTGTCTTGAAGCTCCCTCATTCCACACGTTGCTAAACTCCAACATCTTTTCTTAGTTTACTAACCCAAAACACGGCTTTTCTCAATCACCGATAAGCATCATACAACAACTTCATATCTTTGAGGCAAGAAGTTGTTTCAGAGACCTCATCCAACCCTCGTAAAGGTAAACATGCCAAGTTGACCTTGAATTTGCATTCCATTACCACTATAAACACTAAACACAAACCACAGAGTCGCAAACAAGACAAACCAAAACATAGCAAGCAAAACTCTACATCTATTGATAGCGAAAACCTTTAGCTTATCACTCTTCTATCCCCAAATCATTAACTACCTCTGATCTAGTTATGAGTGTGCACCCTCATTACTTTATCAAGAGGTTCCATGTTCTTAATAATTTTGGTTTCACAAACGAACTCTAGTAAACCCGAGAACTTAAACATGTAAGACATGACAAACCCACAACCCTCAAGTTATCCTAAGGATGAACTACTCTGATGCCAAAATGTAACATCTCAAATTTTAGCAGCTTAAAAATTAATAAAATTGGATTGTTTCATTATAGTACTCAAAATAGATAATCCAGTGTATAAAGCATATTAATATAGTCTTATAAAGGATAGGACTATAAGAATATAAAATTTATACAAACCAACTAAAAACTTAATCTAACTCTTTAGACAGATTAAGCGCTTACTACAACTCTACGTTACTTTCAAGTAAACTAACTCATCGCTCCTCATCCTCCAAGGATGCCTCTAAACCTATAACCACCTCTGCTCCCACCGAATAGGTGATCATCGCAAAAGAAAGTCAAACAACACAAGATATAAACACACAAGATGGATAAACTAATGTGCAAAAGATTAAAAAGTCAAATAGTTCATATAATATATATAATATATATGTATGTATGTATATATATATATATATATATATATATATATATATATATATATAT
>Ga0209589_1002615_pt1 | contig 31351 bp, 9 predicted proteins | sample CowpeawhiteBW_FD_187525 | JGI IMG/M metagenome (GOLD analysis project Ga0209589, IMG submission 187525) | Root nodule microbial communities of legume samples collected from California USA - Cow pea white BW (SPAdes) (version 2) | ecosystem: Host-associated > Plants > Roots > Nodule | place: USA...
TATATATATATATATATATATATATATATATATGTATAAAATCAATTTTTATATTGTTTATATACTATGATGCATTTTATATCAGATATGACAAGTAATGGCGGATCTTGACAAAAATTATTGGGGGAGCCAAAATAATACATCAGAAGTTTATACATTTAATTATTGTCACTGATAAAATAAAAATAAAAATAAATACATAATTTAGTATAACAATAATTAAAAAAAATCACACATATCTAAAAAATTGTCAATAGAAAATTCAACGATAATCTTAAAATCCAGTTATAAAAAACATACAATACAATATTTTTTTTCTATGTTCATAAAGTAAAAAAATAATATACAAGAGGCTGATTGAATAAATGATTAAACTAATATTTTATTATCAAGTGAGATAAGAGGAAATTACCTTCTTCTTTATTTCTTCAAGATTGGAAGAAAATCGTTGAGAGATGAGAGCAAAAATAATATATCTTTTTATCTTCAGAAACAAAAGAAAATAGGTAAGAACAATTTGTGAGAAACTCAAGACATATAATGAAACTACAATTAAAATTTGATTATAAAAAAATACATAGTATAATATTTTTTCTTCTCTGTTCATAAAATAAAAAATTAATATAAAACAGGCTCATTGAATAAATTATTAAACTAATATTTCACTATCAATTAAGACCAAAGAATTACCTTCTTTTTTTTCTCCCTCGAGAATGGAAGAGAACAGAGGATAAATAAGAGCAAAAATAATAGATCTTTTTCTCTTGAAAAAATAAAAGAAAATGGATAAGACTAAGATAAGTGAACAATTTGTGAGGAACTCAAGACATATAATAGAACCATAATTAAAATTTGATTATAAAAAAACACCCAATACAATATTTTTTCTTCTATATTCATGAAATAAACAATTAATATAAAAGAGGATCATTAAATAAATTATTAAACTAATATTTCACTATCAATTGAAACCAAAGAATTACCTTCTTTTTTTCTCCCACGAGAATGGAAGAGGACAGAGGAGAAATAAGAGCAAAAATAATAGAATTTTTTCTCTCTTCAAAAACAAGAAAAAACAGGTGAGAATGGAATATGAGAATAATTTGTGAGAAACTCAAACCATAATAAATAAAAAAATAAAGAATATCTTAATAAATCTTTTTATTCTTTATTTTTTGTTAAGTTTAATTTTATATTTTATTATTTATTAACATTAATTATTATGTTTATAAAAGAAATAAATATTTGGGGGTATTTTATTTTAATTTTTTTTATAGATATTAGGTATTTTGATAAATAAAACTCTTAAATAATGACAAATTTTAGTAACCAAAAAGATGCTAGAGACCAATTTTCTAAGTAGAGTCCAATTATTTTGGTAGTCAAAACCATAGTAGCTAATGTTTAGTGAACAATTTTGAAACCAATTATTTTGATAGTCAAAATCTTGGTAGCTAATGTTAGTGAATAATTTAGAAACCAATTCATATAGAAACTTTTAATTATCAATTTAGAGACCATTTATAATTTTTTAAAACTATTTTAGTTGTCAATAATTTTTAGTTTTTAAATTGGTACCTAAATTTGTCCCTATATAGTGACTAATTATTTGTTGTTACTAAAATTAGTCATTATTCAAAGATTTTCTTGTAGTGTACTATGATTTTATAAATTAGATACTTTATTGATAAGTATCAATAAAATATCCTAAAATATCACACATGGATACATGTCAGACACAGATATGTGACCCAAGTAGAAATATCGGTGCATCATAGTTTATATATGTATAATATATATAGTATAATAAAATAAATATTAAAAAAATAAATAATAATGATAATAATAAAATTAATATAAATAATAAAATAATTATTATTATTATAGTAATAGTTATTTATTGTAAACTTTCACTATTATTTAAATTTTTTAATTCATTTTAATATAATTTTTACTGTTTATATTTAAACTTTTATCATCTTTATCATCAATGGTAAAATGGTAATCATATAATTTTATCTATTAAAATATTTTTTTTCTAATATGTCATATCCACTCAATCTTTTCCTTAGTCCAAACAACTACCACAATCCTCTCTTTCTATCATTTACTCATTCTCCCTCAAATCTTGTCCCCAATCCAAAAGAAGGTTAAGACAAATTAAAAAAAAAACATAAAAAAATATAAGTAAAACAACCGTTAAAAGAAAATGTTACCACTAAAATACTCACACTTACACTAATACATTGTTAAAAATTCAAGGTAAATTGAAAGTCTTATACTAAATAAACACAAATAAGATGGATAATATATAAGTAAAAGAATTTATAAACTGGGTTGAAAATGTATTTTATCAATTTGTATACAACTCACCTAAAAAAATTGTCTAGTGGATACATGTATAAATAATTTAACTACATATTTAAAATCCATCACTCAAATATCCACTATTTTTATTATTAAGTTTATAAAATTATTTAAAATTTGATTTTATATATTTATATTTGTTATTTAAACTTATGAAACTAAAATTATTTTTAAACAGATTAGTTTATTTCAATTTATATTTTCTTTTTAACTAATTTGCCTTTGTATATCGGAAGGATGAATTTTATTTATATAATATTTTACATTGCAATTTTATTTTTTATTATTCAAGACAATTTTTTATTAGAATTTAATTTTAAAAGTAGTTTAATAATCTTATTTAAATTTCAAATAAAAAAAACATTAGTATTCGGGACGTACCATCTAAGTTTTTAAATTTATCAGTGACGTACCATCTAAGTTTTTAAATTTATCAGGGACCTACCTACAAAGTTTTAAATTTATCAGGGACTTATCTACAAAGTTTTAAATCTATAAGGAACTTATTAGCAAATATTTTAAACTTATTAGGGACCTACCACAAAATTTTTTAAATTTATAAGGAATGTACCTGCAAAGTTTCAAAATTTATAAGCGAACTACTTGTAAAATTTTTAAATTTAATATGGTCCAATATGCAAGTATTTTAAATTTATCAAGGACCTACCTGGAAATTTTTTAATTTGTAAAGGACCTATTTGCAAAGTTTTTAAATTTAGCATAACCTATTTGCAAATATTTTAAATTTATCAAGGACCTATCTGCAAAATTTCTAAATTTGTCAGGGACCTACCTGCAAAGTTTTGAATCTATAAGGGACCTACTTGGAAACATTTTGAATTTATCAAGGACTTACCTACAAAGTTTTTATATTTATCAGGGACTTACCTACAAAGTTTTTCATTTATAAAGGACATAATTGCAAAGTTTTTAAATTTATAAGCGTCCTACCATCATATATTTTAAATTTAACAAGGACCTACATGCAATGTTTGTGAATTGATCAGATGGATCATCTATAAAGTTTTTAAATTTACCAGAGACCTACCTGCAAAGTTTTAAATTTATTAGAGAAATGCATACTAGCAAATTTTTTAATTTTATCAAGGAGCTACATGAAAAGTTTTTAAATTTATCATGAACCTACTTGCAAAGGTTTTTAATTTATAATGAACCTACTTGCAAAGTTTTTAAATTTAACAGGGACCTACCTGCAAATATTTTAAATTTATTAGGGATCTACTTGCAAAGTTTTTAAATTTATAAGGGACCTACATGCAAAGTTTTTAAATTTATCATGGACTTACCTTCAAAGTTTTTAAATTTATTAGAGAACTGTAAAGTTTAAAATTTATAAGGGACCTACTAGCAAAGTTTTTAAACTTAACAGGAACCTATCTGCAAAGTTTTAAAATTTATAAGGGAGCCGTTGAAAATTTTTTCAAATTTCTCAAGGACCTACACACAAATATTTAAAATTTAGTGGAGACTTTAGTGCAAAGTTTTTAAATTTATCAAGGACGTAATTGCTAAGTTTTTAAATTTATTAGGAACTATAAAGTTTTAAATTTATAAGGACTTAGTAGCAAAATTTTTCAACTTAACATGGACCAACCTGCAAATATTGTAAATTTATCAAAGACCTACCACCAATGTTTTTAAATTTATAAGGAACGTACCAACAAAGTTTTAAAATTTATAAGCGAACTACTTGCAAAGTTTTTAAATTTAATATGGACCAACATGCAAGTATTTTAAATTTATCAAGGACCTACATGCAAAATTTTAATTTATAAGGGACCTATTTGCAAAGTTTTTAAATTTAGCAGGGACCTATCTTCAAATATTTTAAATTTATCAGGGACCTACCTGCAAAGTTTTTAAATTTATAAGGGACCTACATGCAAAGTTTTTAAATTTATCATGGACTTATCTTCAAAGTTTTTAAATTTATCAGAGAATTGCAAAACTTTGCACTAAAGTTTAGTAGGGACATACCTACAAAGTTTGCACTAAAGGATCAATTTAAAAACTTTGCACTAAAGTCCCTACTAAATTTAAAATATTTGGATGTAGGGTCATGATAAATTTATCAGGGATCTACTTGCAAAGTTTTTAAAGGGAGTTACCTGCAAAGTTTTAAATTTATAAAGGACCTAATAGCAAATTTTTTAAATATAACAACAACCTACCTTTAGAGTTTTTAAATTTATCAGAGAGCTATTGGAAAAGTTTTCAAATTTCTCAAGGACCTACATGCAAATATTTAAAATTTAGTAGGGACTTTAGTGAAAATTTTTTAAATTTATCACAGACCAACCTTTAAAGATTTTAAATTTATAAGGGACCTACTTGCAAAGTTTTTAAATTTATAAGGGCTCTACTTGAAAAGTTTTTAAATTTAACAGGGACTTATCTGCTAAGTTTTTAAATTTATCAGGGATTTACCTTCAATGTTTTTAAATTTAGACAAAAGACCATATGTAAAGTTTTTAAGTTTATCAGGGACTTACCTGCAAAGTTTTTGAATTTATCAGGGACCTACCTACAAAGTTTTTAAATCTTTAAAGGACTTACTTGAAAATATTTTAAATTTATCAGGGACTTGAATTTTTTTATATTTTTCAGGACCCTACTTGCAAAGTTTTTAAATTTAACAGGGACCTACCAGCAAATATTTTAAATTTATCAAGGACCTACCTTCAAAATTTTTAAATTTATTAGGGACCCACCTGCAAAGTTTTAAATTTATAAGGAACCTACTTGCAAATATTTTTAGTTTATCACGGACTTACCTGCAAAGTTTTTTATATTTATCAGTGACTTACCTCAAAAGTCTTTAATTTATAAAGGACCTACTTAAAAGTTTTTAAATTTATAACAGACCAATCTTTAAAGATTTTAAATTTATAAGGAACCTACCTGCAAAGTTTTTAAATTTATAAGGGTTCTACTTGCAAAGTTTTTACATTTAACAAGAACCTATCTACAAAGTTTTTAAATTTATCATAGATTTACCTGCAATATTTTTAAATTTATCAGAGAGACCATTCGTAAATTTTTAAAATTTATCAGGGAGTTACCTACAAAGTTTTTAAATTTATCAAGGACCTACCTGCAAAGTTTTTAAATTTTTAAAGGACCTAATTGCAAATATTTTAAATTTCTCAGGGACTTACCTGCAAAGTTATTATATCTCTTAAAGACCTACTTGCAAAGTTTTTAAATTATGAGACCCACTTGAAAAGTTCTTAAATTTAACAGAGACCTACCTGCTAATATTTTAATTATATCAGGGACCTACCTGCAAAGTTTTTAAATTTATTAGGGACCTACCTGCAAAGTGTTTGAATTTATCATGGAGCTACCTTCAAAATTTTAAATTTACATAGGATCTACTTGCAAATATTTTGAATTTATTAGGGACTTACTTGCAAATATTTAAAATTTAGCAGGGACTTTAGTGAAAAGTTTTTAAATTTATCACAGACCAACCTTTAAAGATTTTAAATTTATAAGGGACCTACTTGCAAAGTTTTTAAATTTATAAGGGCCCTACTTGCAAAGTTTTTAAATTTAACGGGGACTTATCTGCATAGTTTTTCAATCTATCAGGGATTTACCTTCAATGTTTTTTCAGAGAGACCATTTGTAAATTTTTAAATCTATTAGTGACTTACCTGCAAAGTTTTTGAATTTATCAGGGACCTAACTGCAAATTTTTAAAATTTTAAAGGACTTACTTGCAAATATTTTGAATTTATCAGGGACTTGACTTTTAGTTTTTTATATTTTTTAGGAACCTACTTGCCAAGTTTTTAAAATATCCGGGTCCCACTTGCAAAATTCTTAAATTTACCAGAGACCTACCTACAAATATTTTAAATTTATTAGGGACCTATGTAACATCCCTAAAGAATATTACGAGTATTTAATAAAAGAATTCCAAATTAAAATAAAGTCCACATTTAATAAAACTATTTCCTAAGAACACGGGAAATTTAAAACTATAATATAACTGCCATAATTCAGGAGTCCATAATAATAAAACTGAATTAAAATTCAATGGCTCCCGAAATGATTACATAATTATCTCAAAACTAAAATAATAAAAATATGTACAAAAAATCCCAAGCTAGCCCAAACTCCGAGTCTAAGCGTCTCCTAGCTCACCTGTCAAATCATCTGCTCCCGGATAACAAGATATCTGATCATCACCACACACACACAGATAGGGTGAGCTATGCACAATAAAGTATAATCAAATATATGAAATAAACATGTTTCCCAACCCAAAACAACATAATTAAATATCTCATATCAAATTACCCAACCATGACCTCATAGTCCTTCATGAGTTATATGCATGTACTAGGTCTTGGGACTTCCCTATGCTCCCACGAAACTAACTCATTCGTGGTCCAACCCTATGAGCCTATCTCGCTCATAGTCCTGCCCTACAGACTCCTCGTCTACAGTAAACATCCAAGTCTCATACTTGGACCCTGGCATGCACGCAATCACCATACTATGGACTCCTCGCCCAATAATAGCCGACGGGAACATAACAGTTCCTTGCCCATCGTGCGCCCGACACATGCAATCATCATACTAAGGACTCCTCGCCCATTAGTAGCCGACGGGAACTCAACCAGTTCCATGTCCATCATGTGTCCAACCACCGAGCCCATCCCAGACCCCTATTGGACTTAGTCCTTCAAGCCCAAACATCACACCACATGCATAAACAATCTAAACTTGGTATAAACAACCAAGACACACTCACAAGCACATAAAACATAGTAATTCACACAAATTCGCTTAAGCTCGGGACCCCTCGCTCATGCTAAGCCCCCAGCCTCGCTTAAGCTAGCTCACCTCACTTGAGCGAGCTTAAAACAACAACCACATCAAGTTATCTCACCTAGGCGAGATCCTCTCGCCTAGGCGAGTCATACCTTCGCCCAAAATAACACAGAAACCTCGCCTAGACGAAGTCTCAACAAAACAACACCAATGCACTTCGAAAACTCGCTTAGGCGAGTCACTCTCGCTTGGGCGAGAGTGTCCATCGCTTAAAACCCAAAAACCTCTCGTCTGGACGAGAAGTCGCGCTCATCATGCGCAACTCCCTTACTATCTCACTTAGGCGAACCTTACTCGCTTGAGCGAGAGTCTATGTCGCTCAAAACCCATCCTCTTCACCTGAGCGAGACGCTCGAATGGCAATAGGGTATGTGACTCTGCTAATCTCGCCTGAGTGAGAATTGTAGACTCCTTCACTGATCACGCACTCAACTCACTCCAACTTTGCTCAATTCGCACACCACAACATACCAAACAGAGTTCGATCATACCAAATCAATATACACAATTTACCACATTGCATTGGCATAGCATAGACACCAGAAAGTCCCCAAATTCCATGTTTCCACCCCATTCCCGCAAACACCATGTATAACCCCTCTTATTCATGCATTTAGTCCAAAATTCAAAACACAGCAGGGCCAAATTCACAACCCCTAATTTCCATCATATGCATCACCAATTTCAACACATAATTCTATCAAAAACATAAAATACACACAACAACATGAATTTTGGGTTCAACTCCCCTAACCTGAAAGTTTGAAATTGGAAGAAAATTGGGATTTCCTTGGTTTGCCTATCACACAACCAAAATACTCTTAACCACATGAGCTAGCACTTTTCCACAACATATTAAACAACAATAATTATCACAAAGACGCCTTTTACTCGTATTTATTAATTAATTAATTATTTAATTAATTAATTTCCCGGGTCTTACAACCTACCTGCAAAGTGTTTGAATTTATCATGGAGCTACCTTCAAAGTTTTAAATTTACATAGGATCTACTTGCAAATATTTTGAATTTATTAGGGACTTACTTGCAAAGTTTTTATATTTATCAGGGACCTACCTGCAAAGTTTTAAATTTGTAAGGGACCTACTTGCAAAGTTTTAAATTTAACAGGGACATACCAACAAATATTTTATTTTAAATTTATTAGGGACATACCGCCAAATTTTTTAAATTTATTAAAAATCAACCTACAAAGTTTTAAATTTATAAGGAACCTACTTGCAAATATTTTTAGTTTATCACGGACTTACCTGCAAAGTTTTTATATTTATTAGGGACTTACCTGCAAAGTTTTTAATTTATAAAGGACCTATTTGAAAAGTTGTTAAATTTATAAGTGACATACCTTCAAATATTTTAAATTTATCAGGGACGTACCTACCAAAATTTTAAATTTATCAGGGACATACCTACAAAGTTTTAAATTTATAAGGGACTTACTAGCAAAGTTTTTAAATTTATAAGGGTCTTACTTGTAAATTTTTTAAATTAAACAAGGATTTATCTGGAAAGTTTTTAAATTTATCATGGATTTGCGTGCAATGTTTAAATTTATCAGAGAGACCATTGTAAAGTTTTAAAATTTATCAGGGACTTACCTACATAGTTTTTAAATTTATCAGGGACCTACCTCCAAAGTTTTTAAATTTTTAAAGGACCTAATTGCAAATATTTTAAATTTCTTCAGGACTTACCTTCAAAGTTATTATATTTTTTAAGGACCTACTTGCAAAGTTTTTAAATTATACAAGACCCACTTGAAAAGTTATTAAATTTAACAGAGACCTATCTGCTAATATTTTAATTATACCAGGGACCTACCTTCAAAGTTTTTAAATTTATAAGGGCCCTACTTGCAAAGTTTTTAAATTTAACAGGGACTTATATGCAAAGTTTTTAAATTTATGAGGGATTTACCTTCAATGTTTTTTCAGAGAGACCACTTGTAAAGTTTTTAAATCTATTAGTGACTTACTTGCAAAGTTTTTTAATATATCAGGGACCTACCTGCAAAGTTTTTAAAATTTTAAAGGACTTACTTGCAAATATTTAAATTTATCCGGGACTTACCTGCAAATTTTTTATATTTTTTAGGGACTTACTTGCAAATTTTTTAAAATATCCGGGTCATTTTTTAAAATATCCGGGTCTCACTTGCAAAATTCTTAAATTTACCCGAGACCTACCTATAAATATTTTAAATTTATGAGGGATCTACCTGCAAAGTGTTTGAATTTATCAAAGACCTACCTGCAAAGTTTTAAATTTACAAGGGATCTACTTGCAAATATTTTGAATTTATAAAGGACTTACCTGCAAAGCTTTCATATTTATCAGGGACCTACATGCAAAGTTTTAAATTTGTAAGGGACCTACTTGCAAAGTTTTTAAATTTAACATAGACCTACCAACAAATATTATAATTTTATTAGGGACCTACCTCCAAATTTTTTAAATTTATTAAAACCCCACCTGCAAAGTTTTAAATTTATAAGGAACCCACTTGAAAATATTTTTAGTTTATCACAGCTTACCTGCAAAGTTTTTATATTTATCAGGGACTTACCTGCAAAGTTTTTAATTTATAAAGGACCTACTTCAAAAGTTGTTAAATTTATAAGTGACTTACCTTCAAATTTTTAAATTTATCAAGGACGTACCTGCCAAAATTTTAAATTTATCAAGGGCCTACCTACCAAGTTTTAAATTTATAAGGGACTTATTAGCAAAGTTTTTAAATTTACAAGGGTCCTACTTGCAAAGTTTTTGAATTTAACAGGAACTTATCTACAAAGTTTTTAAATTTCTCATGGAATTACGTGCAATGTTTTTAAATTTATCAGAGCGACCATTCATAAGGTTTTAAAATTTATCAGGGACTTACCTACAAAGTTTTTAAATTTATCAGGGACCTACCTGCAAAGTTTTTAAATTTTTAAAAGACCTAATTGCAAATATTTTAAATTTCTTAGGGACTTACCTTCAAAGTTATTATATTTTTTAAGGACTTAGTTGCAAAGTTTTTAAATCATACGGGACCCACTTGAAAAGTTCTTAAATTTAAGAGAGACCTACCTTCTAATATTTTAATTATATCAAGGACCTACCTACAAAGTTTTTAAATTTATTAAGGACCTACATGCAAATTTTTAAATTTACAAGGGACCTACTTGCAAATATTTTGAATTTATCAGGGACTTAACTGCAAAGTTTTTATATTTATAAGGGACCTACCTACAAAGTTTTAAATTTATAAGGGACCTACTTGCAAAATTTTAAATTTAACAGGGACCTACCTGCAAATATTTTAAATTATCGGGGACCTACCTCCAAAGTTTTAAAATTTATTAGGGACCCACCTGCAAAGTTTTAAATTTATAAGGAACCTACTAGAAGACTTTTTAAATTTCACAGTGACCTAGTACAAATATTTTGAACTTATCAGGGACCTACAAGCAAAGTTTTTAAAATTATAAGGGATGTACCCGCAAATTTTTTAATTTTAAAAGAGACCTACTTGCAAAGTTTTTAAATTTAACAGGGACCCACATGCAAGTATTTTAAATTTATCGGGGACCTACTTGCAAAATTTTTTAATTTATAATGGACCTACTAGCAAAGTTTTTAAATTTAACAGGGAACCTATGCAAAGTTTTTAAATTTATTAGGGACCTACCTGCAAAGTTTTAAAATTTATCAGGATCTATATGCAAAGTTTTTAAATTTATCATGGACTTATCTTCAAAGTTTTTAAATTAATCAGAGAACTGCAAATTTTGAAATTTATAAAGGACCTACCTATAAAGTTTTTTTTAAATTTATCAGGATCTACATTCAAAGTTTTTAAATTTATTATGGACTTACCTTCAAAGGTTTGAAATTTATGATAGAACTGCAAATTTTGAAATTTATCAAGGACCTACCTAAAAAGATTTTAAATTTATTAAGGATCAACCAGCAAAGTTTTTAAATTTATCAGGGATCTATCTGCAAAGATTTAAATTTATAAAGGACTTACTAGCAAAGTTTTTAAATTTAACAGGGATCTACCTGGAAAGTTTTATATTTATCGGGGAGCTATTGGAAAAGTTTTCAAATTTCTCAAGGACCTACATGCAAATATTTAAAATTTAGAAGCGAATTTTGTGCAAAGTTTTTAAATTTAAAGGGCCCTACTTGCAAATATTTTAAATTTATCAGGGACCTACCTGTAAAGTTTTTAAATTTATCAAGGATCTACCTGCAAAGTTTTAAATTTACAAGGGACCTACTTGTAAATATTTTGAATTTATCAAGGACTTACCTACATAGTTTTTATATTTCTTAGGAACCTACCTGCACAGTTTTAATTTATAAAGGACCTACTTGCAAAGTTTTAAAATTTATAAGCGACCTACATGCAAATATGTTAAATGTATCATGATCTACCTGCAAAGTTTTAAAATTTATTATAGACCTACCTGAGAGTTATAGATTTATCATGGACCTGCATGCAAAGTTTTAAATTTATAAGGGACCTACTTGCAAAGTTTTTAAATTTAACAGGGACCTACCTCAAAAGTTTAAATTTATATGGGACATATTAGCAAAATTTTTAAATTTAACAGGGACATACCTCCAATGTTTCTAAATTTATCAAAGGGATCATCTGTTAAACTTTTAAATTTATCAAGAACCTACCTGCAAAGTTTTTAAATTTAGAAGGGAGCTTTTGGAAAAAATTTCATATTTCTCATGGACCTACATCCAAATATTTTAAATTTAGTAGAGACTTTAGTGCAAAAGTTTTATATTTATCACGAACCTATCTTTAAACTTTATACATTTATAAGGATAACTACTTGCAAAGTTTTTAAATTTATAGGTAAACTACTTAAAAAGCTTTTAAATTTAATAGAGACCTACCTACAAATATGTTAAATTTTCTACGGACAAAACTGTAAAGTTTTTATATTTACAAGGGACCTAAAAAGTTTTTAAATTTATCATGGACATCCCTTCAAAGTTTTTAAATTTATCGGAGAACTGCAAATTTTTAAATTTATATAGGACCTACATGCAAATATTTTTAATTTATGAGGAATTTACTTGCAAAGTTGTTATATTTATTAGGGACCTATCTGCAAAGTTTTTAAATTATTAGGGACCTACTTGCAAAGTTTTTAAATTTAAGAATGACCTACATGAATATATTTTAAATTTATGAGGGTCTTACCTGCAAAAATTTTATATTTATCAGGGACCTGCCTACAAAGTTTTAAATTTATAAGGGACCTACTTGCAAAGTTTTTAAATTTAACAAGGACTTACTTGCAAAGTTTTAAATTTATAAGGGACAAAATAGCAAAGTTTTTATATTTAACAGGGACATACCTACAATGTTTTTAAATTTATCAAAGGCATCATCGGTAAAGTTTTTAAATTTAATAGGGACCTACTTGCAAAGTTTTTAAATTTATAAGGGAGGTTTTGGAAAAATTTTCACATTTCTCAAGGACCTACATCCATATATTTTAAATTTAGTAGGGACTTTAGTGCTAAAGTTTTATATTTATCACGAACCTATCTTTGAACTTTATAAATTTATAAGGAGAACTACCTGCAAAAATTTTAAATTTATAGGAGAACTACTTACAAAGTTTTTAAATTTAAGAGATCTACCAACAAATATTTTAAATTTATTAGGGACCAAATTGTAAAGTTTTTACATTTGCAAGGGACCTGAAAAGTTTTTAAATTTATCATGGACATCGCTTCAAAGTTTTTAAATTTATCGGAGAACTACAAATTTATAAATTTATATGGGACCTACATGCAAATATTTTTAATTTATGAGGAATTTACTTGCAAAACTGTTATATTTATCAGAGACATACCTGCAAAGTTTTTAAATTATTAGGGACCTACTTGCAAGATTTTTAAATTTAACAAGGACCTACATGAAAATATTTTAAAGTTATCAGGGACCTACCTACAAAGTTTTTAAGTTTATCAAGGACCTACCTGCAACGATTTTAAATTTTTAAGGGACCTACTTATAAATATTTTAAATTTATCAGGGTTTTACCTGCAAAGATTTTATATTTATAAAGGACCTACCTGCAAAGTTTTAAATTTATAAGGAACCTACATGTAAAATTTTTAAATTTAACAAGGACCTACCTGCATAGTATTAAATTTATAAGGGAGATACTAGCAAAGTATTTAAATTTAACAAGGACATACCTGCAATGTTTTCAAATCTATCAAAGGGATCATCTGTTAAATTGTTAAATTTATCAAGAACCTACCTGCAAAGTTTTTAAATTTATAAGGGAGCTTTTAGAAACATTTTCATATTTCTCACGAACCTACATCCAAATATTTTAAATTTAGTAGGGACTTATATGCAAAAGTTGTATATTTATCACGAACCTATCTTTAAACTCTATAAATTTCTAAAGATAACTACCTCTAAAGTTTTTAAATTTATAAATGAACTACTTACAAAGTTTATAAATTTAACAGAGACCTACCTACAAATATTTGAAATTTATTAGGGACCAAACTATAAAGTTTTAAAATTTACACGGGACCTGAAAAGTTTTTAAATTTATCATGGACATCCCTTCAAGGTTTTTAAATTTATCAGAGAACTGCAAATTTTTAAATTTATATGGGACCTACATGCAAATATTTTTAATTTATCATAAACTTACTTGCAAAGTTGTTATATATATGAGGGACCTACCTGCAAAGTTTTTAAATTATTAGGGGCCTACTTGCAAAGTTTTTAAATTTAACAAGGAGCTACATGAAAATATTTTAAATTTATTAGGGACCTACCTGTAAAGTTTTTAAATTTATCAAGACCTACCTGCAACGTTTTTAAATTCTTAAGGGACCTACTTAGAAATATTTTAAATTTATCAATGTCTTACCTGCAAAGATTTTATATTTATCAGGGACCTACATGCAAAGTTTGAAATTTGTAAGGCACCTACTTGCAAAGTTTTTAAATTTAACAGGGACCTACCTGCAAAGTTTTAAATTTATAAGGGACATACTAGCAAAGTTTTTAAATTATCGAGGACATACCTACAATGTTTGTAAATTTATCAAAGGGATCATCTGTAAAGTTTTTTAATTTATCAGGGACCTACCTGCAGAGTTTTTAAATTTATAAGGGAGTTTTTGGAAACATTTTCATATTTCTCACGGACTACATCTAAGTATTTTAAATTTAGAAGGGACTTTAGCGCAAAAGTTTTATATTTATCACGAGCCTACATTTAAACTTTTGAAATTTATAAGGAGAAGTACATGCAAAGTTTTTAAATTTATAGGAAAAGTACATACAAAGTTTTTAAATTTAACAAAGACCTACCTACAAATAATTTAAATTTATTAGGGACCAAACTGTTAAATTTTTAAATTTACTAAGAGACCTGAAAAGTTTTTAAATTTACCATGGACATCCCTTCAAAGTTTTTAAATTTATCGAAGAACTTCAGATTCTTAAATGTATATGTGACCCACTTGCAAATATTTTTAATTTATGAGGAACTTACTTGCAAAGTTGTTATATTTATCAGGGACCTGCCTGCAAAAATTTTATATTTATTAGGGACCTACGTGCAACGTTTTAAATTTATAAGGGACCTACTAGCAAAGTTTTTAAATTTAACAAGGACCTACCTGCAAAGTTTTAAATTTATAAGGGACATACTAGCAATGTTTTTAAATTTATCAAAGACATACCTGCAATGTTTTTAAATTTATCAAAGGAATCATCTGTAAAGTTTTTTAATTTATCAGGGACCTGCAAAGTTTTTAAATTTATAAGGGAGCTTTTGGAAAAATTTTCATATTTCTTACAGACCTACATTTAGAAGGGACTTTAGTGCAAAAGTTTTATATTTATCACGAACCTACCTTTAAACTTTTTAAATTTATAAAGAGAACTACGTGCAAAGTTTTTAAATTTAAAGGGGAACTACTTACGAAGTTTTTAAATTTAACAGAGATCTACTTACAAATATCTTAAATTTATTAAGGACCAAACTGTAAATTTTTAAAATTTACAAGGGACCAGAAAAGTTTTTAAATTTATCATGGACATCCCTTCAAAGTTTTTAAATTTATCGGAGAACTACAAATTTTTAAATTTATATGGGACCTACTTGCAAATATTTTTAAGTTATGAGGAACTTACTTGCAAAGTTGTTATATTTACCAGGGACCTACCTGCAAAGTTTTTAAATTATTAGGCACCTACTTGCTAAGTTTTTTAATTTAACAAGGACCTACATGAAAATATTTTAAATTTATCAAGGACCTACCTGCAAAGTTTTTAAATTTATCAAGGACCTACCTGCAACATTTTTAAATTTTTAAGCGACCTACTTATAAATATTTTAAATTTATCATGGTCTTACCTTCAAAGATTTTATATTTATCAGGGACCTATCTGCAAAGTTTTAAATTTATAAGGGACTTACTTGCAAAGTTTTTAAATTTAACAATGATATACCTGCAAATTTTTAAATTTATAAGGGACATAATAACAAAGTTTCTAAATTTAACAGAGATATACATGCAATGTTTTTAAATTTATCAAAGGATCATCTGTAAAGTTTTTAAATTTATCAGGGACTTACCTACAAAGTTTTTAATTTATAAGGGAGCTTTTAGAAAAATTTTCATATTTTTCACGGACATACATCCAAATATTTAATTTAGTAGGGACTTTAGTGCAAAAGTTTTACATTTACCACGAACCTACCTTTAAACTTTATAAATTTATAAGGAGAACCACCTGCAAAGTTTTTAAATTTATAGGAGAACTACTTACAAAGTTTTTAAATTTAAAAGAGACCTATCTACAAATATTTTAAATTTCTTAGGGACCAAACTGTAAAGTTTTTAAATTTATAAGGGACCTGAAAAGGTTTTAAATTTATCATGGACATTCCTTCAAAGTTTTTAAATTTATCGGAGAACTGCAAATTTTTAAATTTATATGGGACCTACTTGCAAATATTTTTAATTTATTAGGAACTTACTTGCAAAGTTGTTATATTTACCACGAACCTACCTTTAAACTTTATAAATTTATAAGGAGAACCACCTGCAAAGTTTTTAAATTTATAGGAGAACTACTTACAAAGTTTTTAAATTTAAAAGAGACCTATCTACAAATATTTTAAATTTCTTAGGGACCAAACTGTAAAGTTTTTAAATTTATAAGGGACCTGAAAAGGTTTTAAATTTATCATGGACATTCCTTCAAAGTTTTTAAATTTATCGGAGAACTGCAAATTTTTAAATTTATATGGGACCTACTTGCAAATATTTTTAATTTATTAGGAACTTACTTGCAAAGTTGTTATATTTACCAGGGACCTACCTGCAAAGTTTTTAAATTATTAGGGACCTACTTGCAAAGTTTTTAATTGAACAAAGACCTACATGAAAATATTTTAAATTTATCAGAGACCTCCCTGCAAAGTTTTTAAATTTATCAAGGACCTACCTACAACATTTTTAAATTTGTAAGGGACCTACTTATAAATATTTGAAATTTATCAGGGTCTTACCTTCAAAGATCTTATATTTATCACGAACCTACCTGAAATTTTTAAATTTATAAGGGACCCTCCTTCCAAAGTTTTTAAATTTATAAGGGACATAATAACAAAGTTTTTAAATTTAACATGGACATACCTGCAATGTTTTTAAATTTATCAAAGGGATTATCTGTAAAGTTTTTTAATTTATTAGAGACCTACTGGCAAAGTTTTAAATTTATAAGGGAGCTTTTGAAAAAATTTTCATATTTCTCACGGACCTACATCCAAATATTTTAAATTTTGTAGGGGCTTTAGTGCAAAAGTTTTATATTTATCATGAACCTACATTTAAACTTCATAAATTTATATGAACCTACATTTAAACTTCATAAATTTATAAGGAGAACTACTTGCAAAGTTTTTAAATTTATAGGAGAACTATTTTCAAAGTTTTAAATTTAACATAGACCTACCTACAAATATTTTATATTTATTAGGTCAAACTGTAAAGTTTTTAAATTTATAAAGGACCTGAAGAATTTTTAAATTTATCATGCACATCCCTTCAAAGTTTTTAAATTTATCAGAGAACTGCACATATTTAAATTTATATGGGACCTACTTGCAAAGTTTTTTAATTTATGAGGAACTTACTTGCAAAGTTTATTTCAAGCGCTTTTTATAATAGTATTTGACTTAACATTAAAGCAAAAATGTGTCAAACAGTATAAATAACTTAAATATATTCCTGAAATGCGTACAAAACTTCAAATAAACCTAACAAAATTTGATTAAAATGACTAAATTTACGTATTTCGAAAGATAAATGACTAAATTAGTCCAAAATTTTGAAATGGACTAATTCCAAAATTTAATGAAAGTTAAAAGACTAAAAACATATTTAATCCTTTTAAAAATATTCCTAAAATAAACACGATTTAATTATTTTAAAAAGAATTTTAGGAATAAAAGTAGTTAGTTTAAATGATAGAGAAATTAAAATAAAACTTTTTAGTGAGCAAAACAGAAATTGATTTATTTTATAAGGTCAAACTATATAATTTGAATGATAAAATACATTTTTTTTTATCGGGACCAAGATCAGAACAGGATGATATTATATAACTACTAAAAGTATACACAAACTTTATTAAATTAACTAACTGGTACTTTTCTAAAGCTATTTTAGTCAGCATATTTTTGGCACGCTATTTTTAATATTTTGCATCGGTGTGCTCTTATACAGTGATATTTTGCAGACACAATTATTTCTGATTATCAAACCGTATTCTATTAGAATTCTATGCAATTTGATTTTTCCATAGACATATTATTGTATAATAATAAAATATAATATGTATGAATGTTTTTTCTTTATATAAATCAGGGGCAATATTTCGCTATTGCTTCCTGTAATCCCATAATTACTATTTGTATCCCATAACAAGAGGAAATATTTAAACATCCTTCACTCTTTCATAGTAGAGAGAAAATGTAGAAAATAAACTCATTCCGAAACATATTTCATAAATGGGTGTTCTAGAAAATACATTCTGAAAAACATTACACACCTCCCGAAAAATTTATTTTAGAATTTCCATTCTTTTATTTCAGAAAACTTTTCCTGCATTTTGAAATTTTTGTTTCTAAAATATTTTTTCAGAAATTTCATTTCCGGAATTTTATTCCGAAAATCTCGTTTCAGAAGTTCCAGAAAACCCTTTTTTCGAAAACTTTCTAAATTTGTCATCCAGAAGTCCCTTTTTCAAATAAAAAAGATTATTTTTAAATTTGAGAGGTGCATGACGAAATTCTGGTCGTGCAGGAAGTAAAAACTGCAACATTTTCATTAATGGCCCAGTTGTTTCCTTAGTAAAGTGAAGGGCCGCATAGAAAAAATTACTACTTTCCTCTACTCCTCCACTTTTTCCCCCCACCCATAACTATGAAATTTAATAAAATATCCATTTATGTTACTTTATTAAAAAACTTATATCTTTCTAAATATGTTAAATATCTTTTAAATTAGGTGTTCAAAACAGGTTTAAGAACAACCTACCAGGGACATCCAAGATTTATGGTTTGTGGAAGTTTATAATTATTTTTATAATGATAATATACGAACTGAATAATATAAAATGATTTTCTAAAATTTAGACTTATATTTTAGATTCTGAATTATGTAATTTATAACCATATTTGAGATTTAAAATTGTGTAATTTAAAATATCGTTTTAAATTATGTAACTCAAAATTATATTTTAAATTTCATAATTCAAAATTTTATTTTATATTATTAATTTAAAACTATATTATATTTGTGTAATTAAAAATTATATTTTATATTATCTAATTTAGTGCTATATTTTAAATTATATAACTAAGAACATTCCAACTGTCCCGAATATATATGAAGTAGTGGGCTTTGTAATTTCCCTTTAAGCGCAATTTTCGTATGTATCATGTTAATGCAATTTACACCCGGTATTTACTCTTCAGACAGGGCAAGTTCTTTTACACTTCAGAAATACCAAAATTACCCCTCCATCTAACCTTCCTTCCCTTCCCTCATTTTTTTTTTCTCTTCATTTTCTTCTCTTAAAAGTCATCATCTCTTCTTTTCCCCCTCTTTTCACATATCTTACAAAAATGTAGGTTTTAAATTACCGACTTTAATTTTTATAAAATTGTTTTGTGATATATGAAAATTATTTTTGTAATGTACCGAATACAATACATTAATCAATGTTTACAGTGTAAATTTTTATGATATGACCATTTATATATGGAGAGTGTAAAATGGTTTTACTCTATCAAATTATGTACCGTTATGTTTGATAACTTTATATTTTAATAAAATGTTTTACATATTTGAATCATTACGAAAAAATTGGTTCGTCAAACTAGGATGACATGTGTTGGATAATTTTTTGAGTAATTATCTTATAATTTATATCAACTGTGATTATGTATTTTAACTCCTTTTTATAAACTTTAATAAACTAGTTTCCATAATAATGCATTTTTTTAAAATAACGTAAATCGTAGTGTATCAGAAATTGACTTTATTATGCAAACCAATTTCCGTAAACCGTTACTTCTATAAATAATAATTAAGCACGTTTTTCATACTTATAAACATGGGAAAATTCTTATATTATAAGTCTCTTCTTTTAAGAATGATGACTTTTCTCCTTTCACTAATATTCGATTTTAATAGTTAGAGAATAACACAATATCTGAGTGACACTACAACAAAAGGAGATGATTTTATGAAAAGATAATAATATTTTAACCTTTTTTTTTACTTACTTTTAATCTATCACTTCAATTATTCTTAAATTGTCATATCACATCACTTAAAAAATTCAAAATAAATAATTAAAGGGTAATTGAAGTGGTAGGTTAAAAGTAAGTAAAAAAAAGGTCAAAATATCTTTATCATTTTATAAAATATTTTCACTCAATGACAACATTACTCACCCAGCAACACAAACCCTTAGGAGCCATTTCCATTAGACTCGCATAGCGAGTGAAATATACTAAACTTTTTGGAATTTATATTTTCTACTATCGCTTATGGTTGACTTGCTCAGCCAACGAGGCTATATAATTTAAAAAATCTGAAAGATAGATCATCAATAAGATTTTTTATCCATTTTTAAGTCACAATAGGTGCAATTTAGTTCAAAAATAGGTCACCAAGAGTCAATTAATCGAAATTTATATATCAATCGTCAAATAATTTTCAATTACACAAAATATTCAACTCACAACAGCAACTAACATTCAACACAACAACCAATAATCTACACATGAATAATCACAATTCACACCATCAAATCAGATAAGTATAACAAATTAAAACAACCAAATAGTTAGCTTCCCTTGGAGTTGAGCTTCTAACTCACAAAGGTCCAAGGACCCTAAACGTAAAATGCTCTACATGAACCTAGAAAACTCATACCAACGATCTAAGTACACCCTAACAATCACAATCAAAAGATAAATTCATTTTGAGCCCTTTAGAGCCACATGTCAAGCCTCCTAATGCTTACATGCAAAACTACCAAAAATTGACTTAAGAGATGTAGTAGAAATGAACTTACCTAAAATGAAATTTTGCTCAACTACAACTAGTTCTCTATGTGAGGACTCATATGGTTCATTTCAATCTTCAAACAAATATATAGATTGGTCAAAATTTTAGAAGTGTAAAACGAAAAAAAAAATGTATTTATAGAGGAATGGTAGCTTCTATAAAATGAAATTTGATTAACTAATTTATTTACTTATAAATCGAGTAGGAGTGATAATGTGGCTTAATGGTTAGATAGAAAGAAATGAAGAAAAAAGTTGTGCGATTTAATAGCTTATAAAAGTTACTTTAAATATTTTCTAGATTTTATCTTATATGGCGCACAAAAAAGAATAAAGGAGAAAAATAATTGTTTTATTAAATAAAAAATAGGGAAAAATATAAAATAATAGAATTTATTTGTAATTACCCATTTCTATTTGTTTTTCTTTCTCTCTTTTTATTTTATATTAAATCAATCAAACTATAAACTTTTAAAAGGTATTTTCTTTATTCCACGTTTTCAAACAATTAAATTTTCAATTAACTATTTTTAAGTTATTCTTTTTCTATTTTTGCCTATAAAAGCAAAAAAAGTCTAAAGATTCTGGTTGTTCCAATTATTAAAATAATTTTAGGATTATATATGATAAAACTTTGGTGTATGTCAAGTTGGGTATGATAAAGGATAATGATATTTTGATCCATTTTTTTTACCTACTTTTAATCTATCACTTCAATCATCTTTCAATTATCTATTTTGATTTTCTAAGTGATGTGATGTGATGATTTGAGGGTGATTGGAATGGTGGATTAAAAGTAGGTCAAAAAAAGTAGGTTAAAATATCATTATACTTTATAAAAACTCAGAGAACTCAAGTTGGTTGGCCACCTCGTCGGACAAGGTTTGAATTTGCTGGGTGAATTTGTTTGATTTCTCTTTGTCAAAGCTTGGTCGTTGGGCAAGTGAGTCCTCTCCCTAAGAAAAAATAAATTTGTAAAAATCCAAAGAGCTTAAGAGGAACTGGTTACTGAGCGATCCATGGCTCGTTGAGCAAGTATACCTAAGGATATCTCACGTGAGTGAGGTTGTTCATTGAGCGAGTATGAGTTTTTGGAAACTCCCAACTGGTCTTGCTAGGCAAGGTTGTAAGGTAGTTGAATGAGAAGGGAGTATTTGGAGGAAAATGTGTGATTTTTGAGATTCTAAAAATAAAGAATGGCGATAGGTCAAGTAAAGTTAGGACAAGAGTCATAATCTACTGTAGATATATAAATATATAACATATATGAGTGAGAGTTGAGTTGAGCGAAGGTAAAATCCATAATCTACTATAGACATTTATGTATATGTGAGATTGAGTAGAGTCAGAACAATAACCATAATTTATTGATGTTGTTGATTAAAAGTGTATGTGATGTGATTGTAGTATTTCCAAATATGAATTGCTTTGAGGTGTGGTTATAGGATATGTATTGAATAAGGATTCTTTGACAAAATTATTCACACTCTACAATTGGTGGCATATCCTCTGGCATGGCCAAGCATTTTCATGAAGAGTTAGAGTCATCTTTGCAAGGTGAAGCAAAGCTTTTTTCGTTTGGACCACAATGGAGTATCTTTAGTAAATTATGAATATTTAGACCTTGTATTAAGGGTCATGTAGTGTAAGATTTCTTTAGGCCTTGTATTAAGGGTCAAGTAGTGTAAGGTTTTAAAATAATCTTGCTTAAGTGTGGAACATTATGTACGCCTAACTTAAGCAACTCTCAAGTGTTTAATTATGTTTACTCTAGCTTAAGGGTGAAGGACGTCGCACACATGTCACATGGCAAACTCTTAGTGGAGAGTTTTCTTACAAAGGTAATGGCATGTGTCATTGTCCTATCGGAAAGATTTTTCATAAAGTGGTTTTTCACATGATAACACATGATTGGTTCGGTTTTCACGGGAGTGAGAGTGTCACATGTCAAACTTTCCTTCACCAAAATGACATTTTTAGCGTTTTGGTGCATGTTAACATTCTAGGATTCTGGCCCATTTTGGAGACACCTTGCTCTATAAATAGAAGTGTCTCTTTCATGTGTTTTTCATTTTGAGAATGATAATGTTATGCTTTCAAATTTATTTTTGAGTCATATTTTGTCTCTTCGTCACTTGCTAGAGCATCCCATGAAGTCCCCTAGCACTCATTTCTCTAGAGTTGACTTAACTTCTCTTAAAACACCATCAAACACCTCCATCCCACGCCATTAATCACCAAATCGAGACATCTTCTCACCATTACTCCATTGCTTCCGCGAGCCACCCTTCACCATAGTCATCATCTTCATGCTTTGATACAACCTAGGTTGAGGAGGGAGTTATCAACAATTTAGACACTCACATAGAAAAAGATATTTATGTCAAGAGAGTTGACAAAGGTTTCTATAACTTGGGTCGGTGTGAAAGGGAATTGTTTCAACCAGGTTATATAAAATTATATATGGCTTGAGGTGAAAGAGAATTGAATAATTCTTTTCCAAAAGAAAATGTAAAGTTTTTCCAATTAACTGATTACGCCCTCTATCAAGTTTTTCCAATGTAAAGTGTTTCAGTGTTGTGAATGATGAATTGTTTGCATAAATGCTCAGTTTTATGAAGGGCCACGGTAATTTTGAGCTTTGAATAATTGAGGTCTAAAATCTTGAGTCCCTGTCAAGGTTTTAAAACTTCAAAAGAGACAGAAGGGGGAGATGGGGATGCAAAGCACGAGCTTGGGTTGGCAGAACCTTGGGCGTTGATTTGGAGGAAAGTCACGTGACAACCACATCGCATGATGTTGTGGTACTTGTACGAAACTTTTCCAGCGGAAATAGATAACGAACGAATGGTGGGAATAGACTGTGAGCACAACTGAGAGTGAGTTGCCTTAACAACTGTTTAATTTACCATTTATTTACAACTAAGATTAAAACCTATCATGTTAATGATAGTAATAATTAACCATAAATGAATAACTCAGATCAAAATATGTGTTTATTGTACCTAATGTAATTATAATTTGTTAAAGTAGAAGTACAGTTTCCCTACAGAAGTAATAAAATAGAAAGCGTTTATTTTGGGAAGAATTTGAGGAACGGAAATGAGAGTGAACTAAAATAGATAGAGTTTTTGCATGAAAACATATGATTGTTAATTGTGGGATCGTGTAGCAGGTACAAGAGTTGTACAATTCCACTAATTGAGAGAACAAGAGTGGGTGGTGGAGCACGAGCCCATATCATGGCATGGGACCAATAGAACAACAAAACCCACATGGAGATCCAAACCCACCACAAACGTTACAAAGGAATCAAACACAAAAATTTAATGGACAGAGACTCAAGATCAGAGTTAGCTTCAATAATTCCCACTTGCATTCAATTTCTCAATATTATAGGAGGGCCCAAAGCCACCTTTCTCCTCTCAAAATAGATGTGACATTAGAGCTAACACAACGATACACACTCCCTTTTTTCCTAAACCTTTTTTTACTCTCTACACTCAAACAAATATCTACACCTATCTATCATATTACTGTACAACAATTCTTTCAATCTTCAATCCAATTAGCTGTTAATGCTTGTTACACTGATTGGGAGCTTCCTCTTCATCTTCACGGTTGGAAAGTAGATTATTTCATCCTTCTCAGCAACCCATCTGCAGAGTACAAACTGTAGAAATTAGTCGAAAAACTACCCCAAGAATTCCTTCTCAATCATAAAATTAATGAGAAAGACTTAGGGTTTAGAAAAAAAGAACTACTACAAAAATTATCTTTTAATCATGGTTCGTTTGGAGTTCTGATATCTTGTAAAAAACCAAAAAATATATGAAGTAGGAGATTGTATAATATTGATTATGTATAAAATGTTACAAGATAGGTGAGTTATATCTACACACAAAACTAATCTTAAAAATCAAAGTAATGAACCTAAAACATGGATGTATGCTAACACAAACCATTTATACACTGAAATCATAAAGTGCCTTTTCATTTTTCTAGAGAAAAGTTGTTACCTGTAAGTGGTAACAAGATGGTGAAGGAAGATAGAGAGCTCTAGCCTAGAGAGTTCTATGCCAGGGCACAGTCTCTGTCCACCACCAAATGGTGTAAACCAATTGTTATTAGCTCCACCTCCACTTTTCTGTACTCATAAATAACTCATTATCAGTTTACGCTTTCTTTCTACAGCTATCATATCAGACACTCTTTTATGCTTTCTTCCTAACTTACCTCCCATCTCCAAGGATCAAACTTAAAAGGGTTTTCGTAATTCATGTTATCCATATGAACAGAACTAAGAGATGCCACAACACACCAATCCTTTGGAATCAAATACCCTACACACGGTCAAAATAGTAGCATCAAATTGTGTACAAATGCTTCAGGGCCAAAGAGTACAAATCATTGCCTCCTTTTTCTTTAGAAACTTACCTTTGATTTCAACGTCTTTGACTGCTTTTCTCCAAATGGCATTCACAATATTTGCCATTCTTAGAGTTTCGCTGATAACCTTGTGAGTGGTAAATGAAAGACAGAAAGGAAAAAATCTGTCACATGGTATTTTATAGAATATAATGTTATGATAATCGGTTGGAAATTGATTTTTCCTTCCATAGCTACCGTTAAAGGCTCACATTTTGTGTAAATGGCAGCTGAAGGTAGTCACTCCACACATAATCCTCTGCACAATTCTTCTGCCTCTTCAATTCCATGTTCTCTTCCTGGTGTGAAACAATCATATATTTAGTTACTTCAACACAGATTTTGAATTACATTCTCAATACCAAAATAATTACACTAAGTAGAAAAAACTGTAAATTTTTTCTACTCGACTCGACCCAACTTGTCTAAGTTACTGATCTGTCACTCAAATAATAACTGAACAAAAATTAAGGAAGAATAAAGTGAGTGTGGTGATTGGGAAAATAAAAGGGTCTGTGGTGGAAGCATTTAATTGGTGGTCCTAATTTCAGAGCCGTTCAATATGTAGCATCGCCAAAAACACAACAAACTTCCACATTCACATCCATGTTAGCCCCACTTCAAACTCGTTCATGCTTCATAGTGCTCCAAAGGAAAATGACTTGTGAGAGTACTTCAAACACTTCTTTATCGTGGCCCGTACCGCACACGAGCACCAATCTGTAGGGTCCATCAAATTTTTTCTAGATTCCATTCATGTTCACCATACGCATTCAATGCTTTCAAATATATTCGTAATTTTATCTCCAAAAGTTAGGAAGGACTATGTAGAACAATAAGGATCAACCATAAGACTCGTAAGGTTATTGTCTTTAAATTTTGAGTTATATCTTATAGCTATAGTTGCTGTCGAATTTCCCCAAAAGGATCACGTCGAATATTTTTGTTCCATCGTGTTATTATGTGTGGATAGATAATAATTTAAAGAACAAAAAAAGAAAGCGTGGATGATGAGTAAGAAAATGTACCAGTAATTTGGATAGGGCAAGGGGAGAGTCACTGAGAAATTTGACAGCCATGGTCATAGCCGTGGGAAGAGTCTCCTCCCCAGGGATCATCATCTCAATTATGTTCTCACAGATATTTTCCAACATGTTAGAGATAGTGTTGCTATCACCAATATCCCTTAATAGCACATCCACCACATCATTTACTGCACCTCCCTTCTCTTCTGTATTCTTCTTGTTATGGATATTATTGTTCCTTTCCTCTATTACCCTCTTCACTATCTTCATCATTCTTTCCTTAGCCTGCACCATTAATTCATTACTTAATTCAACAACTACTACTAACACAACATTACAATCCAAAATTAGTCATAAACACAATTTATATGTAATTTAAAGCAGAAAACTTTAAATTAGTGACCCTCACAAAAAGTGAAATTTCAGTAATTTTTGTCGTGGGAGAGAAATAACCTTCAGGGATTTATATAGTCTTGTCCCAGGAAACTTGAGGGGTAAGCAAATCAACCCTTTTATGAACTCTTCAAATTCTCTCTTCAAGAAGTCTAAATCTTCACCGGGACCAATGCTAAGCAGAACTTTAACCAGAATAGTGAATGTGATCTGATATATAATATATGTCCGGGGACAAAAATTGGAAAAAGAAAAACATCTCTTAGTTAGGCATTGAATTGATTGGTAAGCAAACATTTGTAGTTTTTTGTTTAGTAGAATTTGATGAAATTAAAATGAAGTGGACCTTTTTGACTTGATCTTGAACGTAAATTGGTTGGTGGATCCAAGTTGCAAAGCATTGTTTAACAGAGTGTTGAATATCTGCAGTGATTCGAGCTTTGAATTGAGGGGATCGTAGGAAGCCTCCAAGAAGTGAATGAATTTTCCTATGCATGTTCCCGTTCATTTGGAGGATGGAGTAGTCTCCCATTAGTTCTCTCACCGATTTTGGATAAGCAGGGACGAATATGTTCCCCTGGTTCTGCAGAATCACCTTGTTCACTTCTGGGTCTGTCGACACAATCACACCAGTTCCCAAAATGCTTGTCTTAAATACACTACCATACCTGCACACAAATATTCACACCCCAGATACAAAATTTCAGTCATCGTCTTCCTCTCTTTCTCATTTACTAACCAAGATATCCTACAGGAATTTCTTTGGTTTAATTCTCTATTTCTTCCCGTAATATGAACAAAAGCTTTGTTTTTCGATCACTCTTTTTAACTTTTATATATATATATCATCTTTAATTGTTTTCAGATCTTAGATGGTAGAAACTACAATTAATAATTTTTAAATATTAAAACAAAAAAAATGTATATCTGTAAAATTTAAATGAGTAATTAAACATTTTTTTTATTAATCCTATTACTCTATAAAGTATTACGTAAAAGTAAGAGAAAAAAGAAATTAAATTCTGTTTTTTTAACAGATAAAAGAGTTAATTTACCGAAGGACTTGATCCTTAGATGCAGCTCATAGTTCTATCATGAAATATGAATCAGACTTGAATTCGTATTTTCGAACCTCGTTTTCAACCATAACAACAAATTTCCGCTCTCCAATAAATGCATCAGAGAGCGTTTTTAGCTCAAAACTCCGTGTGGAGGTAGATCAGTAACGAGAAGGCTCTTTAGTGTGGTTATATAGATAAATACTTTACAATGAAAACACAAAATATTAATCCAAGCTATATTTTTTTTTTTATAAAACGATAGTAATTATATAACAGCCTAAATTTTGCCCTTCAAAATATTAACCCTCTATTAACATTCGATTTAATAACATTTTCCCTTTAATTTAAATCACACGCGATTTTACTCTGAAGTTTTGTTTGAGTCAACTAAACTTCTTATTTTTGAAATCAAGCAAAACCGGCCCTTCTATCATATAAACATATTTTTTTATAAAAATATATATGAGTTTATGACATATTTAGAATATAAAATAATTTAAAATTTTGAAAAAGCAAAACATGTAGGAAAAGAATTTAAAAAAACTGAAGGAATTTTTAGAAAATGAAACAATGAGTGGATTTGGATGGTAAAAACTTTGCGTGAAATAATATATATGTTTTGAAGTTCAAAGCAATTTAATAAAATTAATTTGTGAAGACTTTGAACAGAAAAAAAATGATAAATTATAGTATTTAAGTAAAAGAAATTTGATAGAAGGACATGTACTATTATTTTTTCTTATTCCGAGTAAAAGAATTGAACTCACTGAAATGAAATAAAAGTGAGAAAGATATAAACTAAAAGGGAAACTGAAGGTGAACAATGTTTGTGGTTACTGGGTGCAGAAGCAACTGCAAGTAGAGTTCTAGAATCCACTAAAGTCCAAAGGTGAATCTAGAATAGGTCCAGTTATGGCAGAAGCAGGCTTTTCTGCTCTTCCTTCTTTGGATATGCTATTCTCTCTATAGAAGCTGCAAGCCTACAACGGTACAACCATAAATGGTTCATATCTATTAATTATATCACGACGCCTTTAATGTTCCCAAATATATATATATGGACCTCCGTGAATCTGTACTAGCATATATATCTTCTTCACCTACGTTCATTCAATTCCATTTCAAGCCTTCTGCCACTTCCCCACGCTACCTTCTTTCTCCATCTGCAAACTCTCAAATACCCTTTTTCATCACTTCATTCTAACCTATAATGTCTCCCTTCACTACTTCTCACTGCTAATTTACCCCCACTTCCTCATTAATTTCTGCTTCGTTACTTCAACCATGCACACAGTCAAACACATAATGGTAAAACTGCCTTTTCTCTGCTACATGTGCATAAAGGCTCTTCTTCCACTGTCTTCATCGCAGCAAAATAAGACCTTTCGCCTCACAAAAATCTTTACTTTTACAAAAATAATGAGTTTTATATAAACTATCACACACCAATACACAATTATCACAATTCAAAACAAAATTGTTTTCTTCCACCAAAGAAGAGATATTGTGTGATCCTAATTATCACCACACTTACGATATGTATGTATTTAAACATTTATGAAATCGTATTAACCACTTACTTTTTTTTCTTTATCTATCTAAATATCAACTAGCAGTTACATCTTTATTCACCATTATTCTTTATAAAAAAATAGGTGAGGATATATGAATTCAACACGTTAACCATATTATCCATGCATATATTTATCCAAAAACAGTGTCATTTATTTCTCCCAATCATGTTACTTGAAGTTTCCAAGTAGCTCGCCGAAATTAGTTGAACAGTTCCTTTCTGAACATTTGAATCTAAAGTTAAAAAACCTTAAAACTCCAGAAAGAAAGAACTTAAATACGTGCTTCGTTCTGTGGCCATGGTGTGTTAATACCACTTAAATATTTGCTTAAACTTAAAGGTCTGAGAAACTCTACTTTCTTTTTCTCCATTTGGTTGAACAGTGTACATGTGGACCACGTACAAGGACAGAATTGCCACTAACACATGATCACCGATAAAAATATGCGAACATTGTAAAGGACCACACAGAGTTGTTAAAAGTTGGGCCTTCACAAAGAATAGACTAGAAGTAAGGGGATATGTCCATGGGGACAGAGACTTTTAGTGGTTTTTATTTTTCTGCTATAAATATTTTACGAATATATAAATATATATATACGTGTGTGTATGGATATATACCTAATATATAGGAATCACAAACATACATCTGTATTATAAATTGACCTTTGATAGTTGTTGTTGTGAGTCGGGAAATCAGTTATGTGCATCAATGATGTAATGCTCCAACCATAAGTAAAGGAGCAAAGAGAAGAGAAAAATGAAAAATTGTGTTGGGTGAGCATGCATGTCATCACCCTCGTGGAGAATGAATGCAGAAAAAGAAAAGTAAGAAAAGAAGAAAAAAAAAAGCAGGAAAATTAAGTGAAAGGAAAGGAATGGAAGAGTCTTACAGAGACTTGCGTTTTTCCATGAAGCTGACAGGGTTGGAGGTGTAGCCACAAGCAATGAACTCAAGGGTCTCTCCGAGTAAAGGCCAACCTTTGTTTCCTCTGGGAACTTTCCCCTTCTTCTTCTTCTTCTGTTTGACCCTGTTACCGTTGTCCTTTTTGACACAGAGAAACCAGTAGCAGCACCATGTGAGGATGATACCCATGAGACTCCATAGTCCAATGATCCATTCCATGTCACACAGAATCATGCAGAGTGTATTGAGGTGAAGAAAGAAAGGGAAAAAAAAAAAGAGAGAGAGAAGAGGTATTGAATGTTTTGAAGAAACTTCTTTTTGTCCTTCCTTATAAATGAGAGTGGGGTTACACATATTGAGAGGGAGATTCTGAAGATCTAGGGCTTGAAGCAATCATTTAATGTGATGGCCTTATTGGGTTCACCTAATCAACCGTGATCGTTTATTTTGTCTTCACTCAATTTAGATAGTTCTTAATCCCACTTCTTTCCCATCTCCTACTAACCCCACCCATGCCTTTGCCTTCTTCGTACCTCCCCTGCAATTATTTTTTTCTCTCTCTTTCTCTCTCTCTCTCTCTCCTCTTTATCTCTCTTCCTTTGATCTATATGACTATATTTATTTCTCATCTTCTTTTCATTTTACTTTTTATTTTACTTCACATTACATTTCTCATTTCCCTCTTTAATGCACCTTTCTAATTCAAAAATCATGATTCATGTACATTAGTAAATTAAAAAAGGTTTTAATCAAATATTTTCATTAATGTTTTTTATGAATTAAATTGATTTCAATAATTTCCACTCGTTATAATTTTCAGGATCCCGATGTCCAAGAATCGTCACTCTCAAGTATAAATAAATTTTGGTACACTATATACAACTCCTTATAGACACCACAAAATAAAGTTTTATTTCACTTATAAAAATAGAAACTAAAACAGAAATAGATTTGAAAAATAAGTAATTAATTGAGTAGGAGAAAAGCAGTTATTAAGGAAATACTTATATATATATATATATATATATATATATATATATATATATTATTACAATATA
>Ga0209589_1002618_pt1 | contig 31342 bp, 26 predicted proteins | sample CowpeawhiteBW_FD_187525 | JGI IMG/M metagenome (GOLD analysis project Ga0209589, IMG submission 187525) | Root nodule microbial communities of legume samples collected from California USA - Cow pea white BW (SPAdes) (version 2) | ecosystem: Host-associated > Plants > Roots > Nodule | place: USA...
AACAGAATCTGTTTAGTAAAATCAATCTGTTAACTCTGTTTTTGATCGATTGAAAGTGTATAGTTCAGTACTGTTTGCATCCTAACTTGGTGATCTATTTGATTCAATTAAAGGTGGTTTTTAGCTTGCAAAGATAGCCTAAATTTTTAACTAGCCAATTCAACCCCCCCCTTCTTGGCTTTTCAACCATTTCAAAACTAACAGAGTCCTCCATTGATTTAGTACCAGGAGCATGTCCAGTATCGATAGTTCCTTATCGTATGGCTCTAGGAGACTTGGTGGAGCTAAAGAAGCAAATATAGGAGTTGTTGGAGAAATAGTTTATCCAACCTAGTGCGTCGCTATAGGGAGCACCTATGTTGTTGGTGGGGAAGAAGGATTGTAGTTCAAGATTATGTGTGGGTTACAGGCAGTTGAACAAGCTGACTATCAAGAACAAGTATCCCATACTGAGGATAGATGATCTGATGGATCAGTTGCATGGGGCGTCGGTGTTTTCCAAGATTGATCTACGATCAGGGTATCACTAGATCTTAGTGAATGCAGAGGATGTCTAGAAGACAGCTTTCAGATCCTGATATGGGCATTATGAGTACGTGGTTATGCCATTTGGTGTGACCAATGCTCCAGCTTTGTTCATGGATTATATGAATAGGATATTTAGGCCATACTTAGATAAGTTTGTCTTGGTCTTTATAAACGACATACTCATCTATTATAGGACTTATGAGGAGCACACAGAGCATCTAAAGATAGTGCTTGGTATCTTGTGGAAGAAGCAGTTGTATGCCAAGCTGTCAAAGTGTGAGTTCTGAATTAAAGAAGTGCAGTTGTTGGAACACGTGATATTGGCGCAGGGAATTATTGTGGATCCAACTAAGGTGGAAGTTGTGATTAAGTGGGAATGTCCCAAGTCAGTAACGAAGATCAAGAGCTTTGTGGGTCTAGCTGACTACTATATGAGATTCATAGAGGGATTTTTCAAGATAGTGGTGCCACTGACACAACTCACCAGGAAGGACCAACTTTTGCTTGGACTGATAGATGTGAGGAAAGCTTTCGAGAGCTTAAGAAAAGGTTGACGAGTGTTCCGGTGTTGGTTATCTCTAATGTTGGTAAACCCTTTGAGGTTTATTGTGATGCCTCTCATTAGGGATTGGGTTGTGTGTTGATGCAAGAAAGGAAGGTGATGGTGTATGCTTCAAGGTAGCTTAAAGTTCATGAGAAGAATTACCCCACTTATGATCTAGAGTTGGCAGCAGCGGTGTTTACCTTGAAGATCTGGAGGCACTATCTTTATGGTGCACAATTCCATGTGTTTAACGATCACAAGAGCCTCAAGTACCTATTTGATCAGAAGGAGCTAAAAATGAGGCAGAGAAGGTGGATAGATTTCTTGAAGGATTATGACTTCGAACTTCTATATCACCCGAGGAAAGCAAATGTGGTAGCATATGCTTTGAGTAGGAAGTCGGTACATGTGGCACACCTCATGATCAAGGAGTTGGAGTTGCTTAAGAGGTTCAGAGATATGAAACTACAAGTTGAGTTAGAACTAGATTTCATTAGATGTAGTGGCCTAAATATATCTAGTGACTTTTTGAGCCTAATCAAATAAAGGCATTCTATAAATAGTAACTTGCAAAAGGTGAAAGAGTTACTTGGATTGGATCAAGCAAAAGAGTTTGCCTTGGGTAGTGATGGTGTGTTGAGGTTCAGAGGTAGAGTATGTGTACCAGAGGATGCTGAGGTGAGAAGTGTAAGATTCGAGAAATTTAAATAATTAAATAAATAAATATTTAATAAATGTGGGTAGTTGGAGCCTTTATGACATTTAATGCGAATTATTATGACATGAAAATGTACTAGCTTAAGTGGTTGAGAGTATTTGATTGTGTGAGAGGACTTAGGTTCGAGTCTTATGTATGTCAATTGTATGTTATTTTAATATGTGTTTTCTTTTAATGTTATTTGTGAATGTGCTTAGTGATAATGTAATCCTAAAATTATAGGAATTATCACGAAACATGAATTGGTTGAATTGGTTGTGGACTTTGTAATTGAATGGTTGTGGGTTCAAACCTTGTTAAGAATGGATTTAATTTTCTTTTTGCCAAAATTTCTTTTGGCATGGAGATGAAAAGGCAGAAAACCCTAGTTGCCAAGGGAGGTAGCCTAGTGGGCTGGGAAACAACCAATAATGGTCTTTGAATGGTCATTAACACCTAATTCAAAGGCATTTTCGTTTTCCCTATCATTAACAAGCATTTAGGCTTAGTTAATGGGCTAATTAGAAAGTTTTTGGTGAAGAAAGAGAGACAAACATGAAAGGGCAGAGGACAAACGAAATTGACAGTGGAAAAAGGGGGTCTGAAGGTGTTTTGAGTGGAATTGAGAAGAACATCAAGTGCATTGGGAGAAGGCCAAGGCTAGACTAGTGGTGGCACAAGAGAAGTCTTGGTTCTTCCAAATTGAGCAAGGATTAACAGGTTAGGGGAGTTCCTTTATATGTGTATATGATCTGTACTTATTTTCGTGTTATACTGTATCAATGTGATGCCTTTGTATGATAAAAATATTGTACCTCGCAGGTACAAAAACCTGGGGTTTTGGTCAGGTGTTGATGTACCGCCTAGCGGCACCTTGCTTATCGTCAGGCGATGACTGGTACAGAGGCATTTTCTATGTCTTGAATTGGCTTGTCATGAGAGAGATTTATGGGAGTGAATTGGAATAGAAATTAGGGCAATAAAACTGGAAGGAATAGGGCACATGAATTCATTATGATTAAGGCAATGTGAGAAGTAGGATGGTGTGCTATATTAGAAGTGACTTTGTAAGAAGTATTGAATCTGGATTGGTGGTCTAATTTGTTGGAGATAAGATGGAAAGATGTAGAATACTGATTAAGAAGTGTTGAGAATTTAGATGCCTTAATGTGGGAATTGGTGTCTTTTAATCTATAAGTGGAAGAATGGATATAAATGCTAAATAGAGGGGATAATTATATGTTACTTAAAGGCACTGAATTTATCGATTGGAATTGTGACCATAATTGGTGTTGTTGGGAAGTTACTTTTATAGTGTCAATTTGGAAGTAATTGGATAAACATGTGTTGTGGGTATATAAGATTGAAATATAAGAGATGTGATTATGTGTCTGGAGTTAGGCAATAATTTGAGGATATGTAACAAGGTATTAAGATGAATTGGATTAAATTATGGTATGTTTTAGGTGCTAAAAATAGTAGCTGGGGTGCTACTGATATAGCGCCTGGCGGCACAGGAGTGGCCGCTAGGCGATAGGTTATCAGGGATATTTCCTAGAACGCGTGGCGCCTAGCGGTAAGGAGTGACCTGCCAGGCAATAGACCCTAAGACAGTGCGTCGAGAAGAAGCCTGACGCCTGGCGACAATGGCGTTCCGCCTGGCGGTCTACGCAGGATTTTCACCTAGCAGGGCTTAGGCAACGCCAAGCAATAACACTGCAGGTAGTGGGTATTCTTGTATGCATTTATGTGCTATGATGTAAAACTTGGATCAGTTGATGTTGTGCCATGAGCGAGTAGGTTCATGGATGGTGATGAACACGTGATGATATGAGTGGGGAGGTTCATATCTTGATACTTTCGTGTGGGGATACAAGCAGGGAGGTTCGTATGTTTTGTGCTCACACTTGAGAGATGCTGCAAGGGAGAGATTCGTAGCTGGTGGATCACATGTGTTCGACTACGGACGGGGAGGTCCGTAGAGTTGGACTACGAGTGGGAAGGTTTGTAGAGACAGGACCACAAGCGGACAGGTTCGTGGAAGCATCATATATCTTAAGTCTATGGTCAATTAATTGTGTGACTTGCAAGTTGAAAAGCCTTGGAGTATTAAGGTCTTGACCAAGAACTAAATAGAATAAAATAGTTGGGTGTATATTGATTTTATTAACTTATATGTTAATTATTATGAGCTCACCCTTTTTGTTTGGATTTGGCGATGATCGTGTGACTTGTCACATGGGAGTAGATGATATTCCAGGTTATATTGTGGATGCATAGTGACAAAGAGAGGGTTAGTGTGGGACTCATGACTAGGGATTTCAATTATGTTTTTGTTTTAAATTGGTGGTTTATTGGAACTTGTAATACATTGATGAACTCGTTTGTTTAATTTTAAGCGATATGAATAATTTTTAAAATTTTCCTGCATTTAGGAATTAATAAAATTATGACATTAATTTTCAATCATTATTTATTTATTTTAATTAACTAATTTCCAGTAGGAACGTTACATAATGCACACATTCTTGAGTCGTTTGATGGTCATGTTCATATATCTAATAAAGTATATTTCTTGATTGACCCTTTTTATGCCCATAACTTTATCTAATATATTCTTATAATCATGATAAGTTTATCTAGAACATGTATATTAACTTTTTCTTTATCTGTTTCATCATAAATTTTGTTATCATAAGAACCTATTCAATCTCAGACTCGTTGATACACGAAATAGGGAATAAAAGATAAGATAGTGTAACAATAAAAAAAAACAAGTCTTTCTTCTCTGTCATTTTATTCAGCAGGTTGGACTTATAATGACCATGTTTACATTGGTTGGTTCACTAAAAGATGACACATTTCCCTATAATAATAGAAAATGATCATATTATGATAGAGTCCAATTAACCAAATTAGGATAAAATATAATATGAGAGCTTTCTAGGTTTAATGAATCTTCTAGTGGGCCTTGTGGAATTAGGCCCGCTATTAATTTCCCCATCCTTCAAAACAATCTTGCCCTCAAGACTTGGTCGTTATTGTGTAGGTTGTATGTGGTTGTTGATTTTTTTTTTTCAACTGGATTTTTGGTTGGGTGGTTTGAGAGGCACGTTAGAAGCAATTCATAAGAGGTATGAGGTAGGTGAGAGGTGTGTCGTGGTTTTTAAGGGGTTCTCACTTAAAGATGTGCATGTGGTAGGTGGGTTGCGTGGTATGGCATTTAATGGTTTTCCATATGTGGAAACTTGTGGGAGAAGGTGGATGAAACAATGCAATCTCAACTGTTTGAGTGGCCAACATGACTTCTAAAGGTAAGGAAAGAGAAATAAAAGGTTGGGAAAGAGATTTTTGGAGTGTCCAAAGTATGAGTTAAGTGTTGGGTAAAATTTGTCTTGCTATCAAATGTCGAAAACAGGGTGGGTAGAGGGTTAGAAATGGGAGGAAAGCGAGGCTCTAGCGGATAATGAAAACAAAGGGGAGGCACAGGTCGATGGTAAGGTTTGAGGAGACAATTGTGCAAGACTGGGTGGACTAGGGAAATGTTTTGTCAATGTGCATGGTTATGAAAGAGAACGCAACCATTGATGTTGAAGTTGTGGTTTTGTTGAAAGTGGTTAATTGTGTTAGGTTCTGTTGAGGTGGCTTGTAACTCATGGGGTTCTATATATCAGAGGTGGTAGCATGTTGGTTAATGTATATTCTGGTGTGTCTTCTTCACTAATCAAAAGCAAAAAAACGATTAGAGATACAATTTTTGCCAGGAAAATACTTTTCATCACAATTGTAACAAACTCAACGACTCTTCTATCTTGGAGTTAGGATGAGGTAAGTTTTTTCATAGGAAAGGAGGATATGGGAGATAGATTTAGAATGGGGTGAGAATGAGGTTAGGGTTGGGATAAGAGACTTTGAGACGGTTGAGGAAGGATGTGTATGGTTTGTTTATAATGGAATTTGGAATCTGTAATTCTAGATTCCAAAGACAAATGAAGGCTATGTGAATCAAAGGATGGATCAAGTGATGGTGTTTGCATTGAGAAATTGGACAATAAGGTGGAGATAGTCTACTAAAGGTGGTCATGTTTAGTTTTTGGGTGGTTTATCGTTTATCTATGGCATTGTATAAGGCAGCAAAACGAGTTTCACTCTGGGCTAGGGTATTGTCAAATTGAGTTTAGAGGGAGTTTAATTTTTCCATGATAGTTTAAAGGGTTTCCTCCATTTCTTTGTTTGGTTTAGAAGGCATGGAGCTAGGTCAATGATAACATTAATTGATACATAGAATAAGGAATAAAAGATAAAACAGTGAAAAAAAAAACAATTATTTCTTCTTTGTCATTTTATTCAGTAGGCTGGTCTTATAAAGACCATGCCTACATTGGTTGAGACCATGTCTACATTGGTTGGGTTCACCAAAGGGTGACAATTATCCTTTATAATAACAGAAGAAAAAATCTTATGTTGATAGAGTCCAACTCACCAAATTAGGTTAAGATATAGTCTAAGAACTTTCTACATTTGATGATCCTTCTAGTGGGCCTTGTGGAATTAGGCCCATTATCACTTGTCCAATGGAGCTTTTTAACGTCTAATGCTAATAATCTTCCTTTTTTTATGATAACAAAACTATTATGAAACATGTTTTCTTACTTAAGTTGAAAGAATTATTGTTTTCTCTTAACATCGAAAACTTTTCTGATTAATTCATATTGATACCACTAGTTGATATTCTACTTGTTGATTTATGAGATTCAAACATGTATCAATATTCATTAGAGTTAATTAAAACAATAATTTTTCATAGAGTAAGCACATATAGATCCACAAATAAGTTATATAATATTGGTTATTCAATACTTGTTGATTAGTTCATTTATATCACTTGCCAATTACCATTTTTTAAGCCTTATTTTGTATTGTGAAGTCTTTTTTCTTATATGCTCCCTTACTTAAGCGTCTATACTCCCCTTCAATTGTATGTTTCTTTGTATTTCTCATTATGTCTACATGTTTGATTTCTATTTCTCCCATTTTTTGTCAATCAGCAAAGAGGTAAGGAGTAAAGGTAGAATATGAAAGCACATATATTGATTAAAATGATTTTTCATTGATAAGCTTGGATTACATAGGAAAAGATACAAATATAAATTGCAATTAAGATTGCAGAGGATGGGGAAACTAGATAAATATGAAGCACTTGGATTTTTCAATATATAATAGTGGTTTTCACTTATTATGCAATTACTATAGACATCTCTTTCATCCATTCTTGCTTCATCTCATTCATCTTCTCGGACAATGTAACATCTACAAGAGTCTTTACATCCTCTCAAGGAATTGGATTTCGAACTTCAAAAACTTCCTCTTAAGATGGATGGGGTTCAGTTTGAAGCACTTATTGTTCTTCCTCCATGAGGGTTATCTCTTCAGGACCTTCCTCTTATGGAATTTAGGGTTGCATAGCTTTCGATTTCATGCACATTAATACAATACACACAACTTTTCTATTTCCTTTAATCTAGATGTTTCATATTATAGTTTGTTATCGTATTTGTTATCGTATTTGTTATGAAGTAAGAGTTATTTGATAGTTGTTTGTAGTTGTTTCTCTTAACTTCATAATGACCTTTCATTCCCTTAGGTAGACTCTAAAGATATGAAACAACAACAAATGTTTTGTCCTTAAGAAACAATGTTGTCACATCGTTTAGAAAGAAAGTGTGAGCAGGGGTGATAATGGAGATTGTAGATTTCATATATTAAGTTGGAGTGACTGTGTCAAAGGATAAAGAGGGAGTTGGTGTGATAACATTTCATTCCATGCATCAAAAGTGTCTTCTAGAGTTATAATCTTTGAACCAATTTCTAATAGTTGATTGTAAGACCTGTATTCGTACTTGAGAGGAGTTCTTAGGCATTATCTTTCTTATTTTTCCTCAAATTCAGAGTAGGTAGTCTTAGGAGGACTAAATCTAGTACAACTTTTAGCATTGGAGAAGTCTCATACATGTGGAAATTAGCTATAACTTTTAAATCTAAGGGTATACTTAGATAGTCCATATAAAAAAGAAAATAGCTAGGGTATGTATAGACTACATGCCAGAATTTTAGCATTTTGTCAATGCTGTCTGAGTTGCCTATAATTAATCTATCTACTTTGGGTCTAAAGAAGGGTCTTATAAGACAAATGAGATTTTTATATGCATACCTTTTCCATGTTGGAGACGGAAGAGATACAATAACATCTTTAAGAAGATCGAAGTATTCTTAGGAAGGTTTGAAGTTTTCAAGATTAGGTCCAAGTTGGGTTGTTTGTTTTATTAATGGTATATGATTGATATACATGAGATGGTGGTTTGTAAGGTTTTGTACATGTGTCTTAGGTTTGTACATCGAGTTTTGGGATAAATCTAAGAGTGGTCAAATTATAAGCTTAAGGATAGGAGTTGTGCTTAGTGGTGGCCATGGTCTACCATTTATAAGTCTTTGACTAGGATGGACAGTGATTGTTTGTAATGGAATAATCAAGTTAAGAATATGATTATTTACAATTTTCATAAAGGTTAATTCATCTACAGATTAGTCAAAGCCAATTTTATAGGGAGAGTTAAGATAGTACTTTGTTCAGGACAATATTTACAGAAATTGTTTGCATAAAAGATGAAGGTGGACAAGACATATCTACAGATCACATGGGAGGTGAGAGTGCCTTTCAAGTTGTGCTTGATTTTCTTCTTCTTCTTCCAGGCAAAGAGCACCAAGTCATCATTAGATGAATTATCTTTCGCCTTTCTTTAAGTTTTGAGGGAATTGAGACCTTGGACAAATTCATCCATTTGGTAGGATTTTTAGAGGTTTCTTGCCAAGTAGTCTTTGAGAATGTTTCATCTGTTTCATCGGTCTTTTCAAGAGCAATTTCAATGTTAGAGGTCTTAGTGCTTTGTTTCCTTTGTTAGCTCTCCTTTTCTTGGATGAATATTTACTTTTCTGCAGCTCTTCTCTCTTCAATAGCTCTTTGGTTAAGGTATGAGCTTTTCCTTTAACCGGTTTGAAGCTTTCAAAAACTCCTTTGTGAGGAGTATTTTCATTTTCTTGCTTGTGGAGCCTTAACCTTTCCATATTTAGAGGTTCTAGGTTTATTCATTCTAGAGATGTTTAGTTGTATCATTTAAATGTCTGTCAATGACAATGGAAGTTGTTTCAGAGTGTGTTTGCACTTAATCATGATTTTGTTAAGTTCATCTTCCTTCATCTCATAGAATTTGACAAACACATTTTGAGTCCACAAAATCTTGTTCATTAGTATATGATGCTAGCTCCACCTCTTTTAAAATTTGTTTCATGGTTCTTATTAAGTTTAAATGAACAATGTGAGGTAGGTTGAATTGAATATCTGACATGAGATGGTAGATAATGAACTTTCCAAGTTCATTAATGTGACCTTTTTACACTTCTTTGGGAAGGAAAACTTTGTTGCGCACTTATTACCATATCTTTGCCATGGGAAAGAGGTCACGAGATGTGATTTTATTTGGAACATCCTCACTCTCAAAATCCCTCTCATATAACTTCTTCTTCGTTTCTTTGTCTTTGTACACCTTCTTCCACCCTGGGTAGTAGTGATTAGCTATTCTTTCAAACTCATAGCTTTTGAGAAAGCTTCAGGGTTCAAGGTGACTATAGTACCAAGAACGGTTGAGATAATGTTGATGTTTCCCCTGAACCTTGCGTTCTTCCAAAATTCTTTAACAATTTCAGGAAAGTTCTTCTGGGAGTCAGCAAAGTATCTTTTGATTATGCATTTCTCAAAGTTTTATATGAATGCTAACCCATAGACATCAAAGTTTGTAGGGTTGATGAAATGCTCAATCAACAAGTTGATTTCATTAGTTCTATCATAAGAGGAAGTGGATATCTCAAAAATATCAATGGAGTCAATGTAAGCCATTTCAGAGAAGGGGGAAAATGATTTTGGAGAGAGAACAAGTAGGTTTTTGTTTGAGATAAAATTGTAGAGAATGAGTGAGCAGAAAGAAATGACACGTGGAAGTGACAAGTGGAAATGACACATGGATATTTAAAAAAAATAAAAATATTATTAAAAAAAATTTAAAAAACCATGAAGTGACACGTGGAAGTCATTGTTCATGGTCGTTTATGATTTAAACGGTGTTAGTAAAAAATGACTCAATTAAACAAAATTGACGAAAATTTAGACCTATTTGAATACAAAACTAAAATTAGAACTTATTTGACAAAACTTGAGACCAAAAATATATTTTAACCTTAAAATTATTAGATACTTTTTAAGGATAATTTTTAAAATAAAAAATTGATTGAAATGTTTTATATTTTCTAAAATATGTAATTAATTAGTAATTTAAAAGAAGAATTTAGTTTTTGATATATAATATATACTTTCTGTAAAGCTAAGTAAAATATTTCTTAGATATTCTGGATGAATATATTTTTTTAATAACAACAAATTATATATTCTCTAAGATTTATTGATGAATGATAATTTATATTATATAGAAGATAAATTTTATATAATTTTTATTTATTAATCAGCTTACACGAGTATGATGAATTAAATAAATGATAACAAATACGTAAATACAAAATTCAAATATCATATATATCGTAGCTGTTTTAATATTTTTTTTAATTTAAAAAGATTGTAATTTTAATATATTTTTCAATGTTGTATATATTTTATATTTTATTCTAGTTCAATTGAATTTATATCTAATATATTCATATGAAGTATTGTAAAAAAAATAATTATATAAAAATATACAATAAGTGTAATGAAAATAACAAATTGACTTAAAGTTATGAATTTTTAAAATTCAAAAATAAAAACCGCAAAGTACATCCATTGATAGAATCTAAATGATAATATTAGATAGATGAAGATATAAAAAGATGGATTAAAATCTCAATTTAACGTAAATAATATTAAAGCTAAAAGCTTATAAATACGAGTCAATAGATTGAAAGTAAACAGTGTCATCACCTCAACGCTACTGTTAGGGCAATCTCTTATCTCTGTATCACGCAGCTACTACGTCTTCGCTTATCCCCACAAAGGTTTTAACTTCGCTTCTCTCGTTTTCACATACCAATTCAATTTCATCCAAAAGGGTTCCTAATAAATCCTTATTTTTTCAATATTTGGTTAGGGTTTAATACAAATTCGCAATTTTCATATTTAATTGTGTGTACCGTCCGCAGGTTTTGAGAAATTCGGCGTTGATATTCCATGGCCAACAATCCGTCACAGCTTCTCCCATCAGGTTAGTGATTTCATAATTTTGTTAGAAAGTTTGTTGGTAATGAGTAGATGCAATGTAGCATTGAAAGGTGTTTAAAAGTGTATGATTTGTGGTGGAAAATTGCAGAGTTGATTGATCGGTGTATAGGATCAAAAATTTGGGTGATAATGAAGGGTGACAAGGAGCTTGTTGGTACTCTTAGGGGCTTTGATGTTTATGTCAACATGGTACTTGAAGATGTTACCGAATAGTAAGTCATACCCTTTGCTGCATGTTTTTCTTCTGTTTTTATTTTGTATGTATTTGCTTGTTTATCTGTAGATTATGTGTTTATTGGGTAGGAAGGGGGCATTGGTAAAATGCAACAGAATACAACTCAGTAGTAACACTTACAATCCGGTATTGGGTTTTTACTCTGGAGGAAACTTCCTTAGGTGCTGGGTGGTTTTGGTTCTTAAACTTTCTGGGATGAAATTGTTTTATAGATGAGTATGATCCCCTTTGCTTTTTAAAATATCCTTCTAATTGGAGTTGTATTTATGTTGTCATATTTCGATAGTTCATGGTTCTGAACATTTTTGAAGAAAGTGTATATATCTCTACTTTGAATTGGTGTGATGTTGCAACCATAATGTTACTGGTTCAGAAATTATTGTATCTTCATTTTACATTTGTCTTTTTGGAGTGCCATTTACAAAATCGTTTTGGCAGTTTTATAACCATGAAGTTACTGAGAAATGTATTGGCTGCAAATACAATGATTTTAACCTGGAGTATGATTGAGTTTTTTTTTTTTTCCTTCGTCAGTTTCTTATATTGTATTTCTGCTCTTGTCGAACATAGCTAAATAAACCTTATTTAGCTTTCCCAATGTGGTCTTTCTTTTTGGTTTTAGAAGCCTAAAATACTTGCTGTAAGTTTGTTGAAGTAAATTTCGTACATTTGTAAGTGTAAATTTGTTCTGAGTAAATTTACCCTGGCATGATTTGTATCTGCTTTCGATTCTGTGATTCGTATGTTTATGTTTGCACACACATGCATAATCGTTAGGCATGTAATTGATTTGGTTTGTTGCTTTCATATTCAAACAACAGCGAGATCACGTCTGAAGGGAGACGGATAACCAAGCTTGATCAGATTTTACTCAATGGAAACAACATTGCCATTGTAAGTTGATATTCAATTACTTTTCGTTTACTTGAAATCTTTGGAGTATTAACAAAACATTTGATTTGGCAACTGTAGAAAGTGTCGACAATAATTTAAGGTTCAGTTTTTCCTCGCAAGTGTTATCCTGATACTTAACAAATCATTATCTGGCTTTAATGCAGTTGGTCCCTGGTGGTTCACCTGAGTCTGAATGAAGAATGTTACTTGATTGCAAACATTAACTCTGCAATGTTGCTCTAGGCATATAATTCCTAAATTTTAACGAGGATTCTTAGACCACTAGGTTTTTACTTGCAGAAGTTTGGTTTTAAGATACATGGTTGTAATGTTATGGCTATTCAACTTTTACCCCCATGTTAAACTGTGGATTGTCTATTGTAACAAGTAATGCTACTGATTATGACCATTAATTATGCGCGTTTATATTTCTTTTCCCTCTTCCGTTACTCGCTTTCACTCTCTAGATAAACTGATAGACTCAATTGGACTCCTTTTTATCATTTTCTGAATAATATACAGAATAATAGTTATTTTTTTAATATAAAATTTAGTCAATACGAAACTTGCTGTGAAAGAAAAAAAGTGCAATTAACCACTTGAAATTTGTTAATGGTAATATGATGAATTGACATAACTATTAGGATATCTTATATTTAGATGGTGTAAACTTTCTTTCATTAACAAGATTAGTCCTCTTATTGAGTTATAAAGTATAATGTTCTTGTTTCAAAAACAAATCTCATAACTATCGGGACAACATTATACTTCCTAAGACTTACATGAGTTTTGTGGTTGCATCTAACTGTAACAACTTACTGGAGCATTCCATCCTAAAATTACAAAAGGTTTGTGGGATCAGATCCTTTCGTGACCCTTGAGAGGACACGTCGAATCCATAATTAGAGAAACTGTGTATGTAAACATGACCAACTTCAATGTGAATGTCAACTATTAAGAGATGTGATAATATGATTAGGGATGTCAAAAATATCTGTACTCGCGAGTATCTGCGGATAAAACCCGCAACGGGTAGAAAATGGATATTAAAAATGGATACTCACGGGTATGAGTATTTTTGATACCCATATGTTAACGGGGCGGGTACGGATATCATAGTATCCGTACCCGTGGATACCCGTATCCGCTAAACTTTACCATATATATATATATATATATATATATATATATATATATTAGTAAACAATATTATGAGTCTTCATTCAATAATGATGGTCAGATTCTTATCTCACAAATGAGTAAATTACTTTCATATACTGTGGAGGCATTGATGTGTCTCTAAGACGGGTTATGGATCAACATGGAAGGTAATGAAATTAACACTTTTACTTAGATATTTTAATTAAGTGATTGTTAGAAATTTTTACTGAACTTCTTATGTTTTAAGGCTCTTCTAGATTAAAATTGAACAACATGAAACTTTATACAATGTTGCAAAAGGTGGACATGGATGAAGTTAGTAATTTCTTTAATATTTTATTCAAAAATAAACTACAATATAAATTGATAGTGATTTTTTATTTGTTTGTTTTTCAAGAATCAATCGGAGAAAGGAGACTTGTTGATCTAAACACTAATTATGGTTAAATATTTATTTTTTTAAATATTTTTGTAAATATCTGCGGGTATTCATACCCGCGGATATTTGTGGATACCCGCGGATATGAAAAAAATAGATAAGTACCCACATAACGGATACCCGACGGATATGGGTACGGGTACGGAACGAATATTTATCCAGCGGGTAAGGTACGAGAGAGCTACTACCCGTACCCTACCCGCCCCGTTGACATCCCTAAATATTATATATGACTGAATAATATAGATTTAATACAATACTTAATATGCGAAACTTCCTCCTTAATGAACGACACTTTTGAATTTTACTTCCTCAGTTTACTGTTTTAGTCGTAAAGAGCTAGTAAACCAAGAAGAAAGCTTTCCATGCCCTTCTGCAAACCACAGGCAAAGAACATTTTTTTTGTTTAATCTTTTATACAATTTCTTTTGTAGGGAACAAAGTTGTCACGATTTACATGTATGGACCTCTGTATACTGTTGAAATATTAAAAAGAAAAAACAAGAGTATAGAGAAAGAACTACACAATGTTGCTAGTCATACTAAAGTGGAAATATCACCTAGAATTCGTCAAAGTATAGAGAAATATTGCTTCCATGACATAAAAAGGGAGTTACTGAGCAATGAGGCATGGAATCAACAGCATATTTTCCGCAACCGTGTCGCACTCGTCCTTATATTCTTTCCCAACCTGAAAGTTTTTAGCATGAAATGTTCAGTTAAGTCCTGTCGGTTGGGCTTTAACTCTGAGCTCTCATCACTGCATACAAAAACTGACAAAATTGAACGATTGCAAAGGAGAAGCCTTCTATTGTCAATTAAGCACGTTTTGATGCCTTCGCTCTTGCCACAGACTTTAAGTAGAGCTCTTCATATTGTGCTGATGATGTTTCCCAGCTGAAATCTATGTTCATGTCCTTCTGAACAAGTTGCTTCCACCTCTCAGGATTGTTCTTAAAGAGATTCAATGCTCGTACCAAAGCACCGCTTAATCCCTGCCAAAATTGTATTATTGTTGTTAGAGTTTAACAGAACAAGTAACAGCAAAAATTAATGTTTCTCTAGTCGTTAAAGATAGGTTTACAGGTGAAGTAGAATCAATGATGAAATAAATTTGTAATTTACTGCATCTCTGAAGATAATTAATTTACTGCTTGTTACCTGTTCATCAGCATTCACAAATGTAAATCCATTTCGAAACTGTGAAGGTATTGTATCGTCATCAACATCAAAAACACTACAAAATGAGACAGAATTTAGTTATTCTTTAGAAAACAAGAATTACGATTTCTGTCATGCCGTAACTTGCATGCTATGTTAACCTGTCATTTAGGCCACCGGTTTTTCTGACAATAGGTATGGCACCATATCTCATTGATATCATCTGCAGTAAATATATTAAAAAATTTGGTCAAAGAAAATGAATTGGAAAAAAAAGAGATTTTCTGCAAGTTTCTTAATATTTGAAATTCATGAACATCAATTTTGACCATTACCTGTGTTAGGCCACAAGGTTCAAAGATCGAAGGAATGATGAACATGTCAGATGCAGCATAAATAGCATGAGAGAGAGATTCATCATACTTCAATATCAACCTCACGTGATCATGATTCTGAAATTGGTTGGCAATGCCCTCAAATTCTTTCTAGAGAAGAAAAAACTGGTAATCAGTTGACAAAATTAGGGGAATGGACGAATTGGCATGTCAAAGAACAATCAAACTTCGACCAGCCTACATCTAAATAAATTTCTTGAAAAAAGAACTCAACGATTTTCCTTTTCAAATAATTATCTGCTCTCACCCGGGTGAACCAACAATAGCAGCATGTAAGTGCGTTATACACATGCATATATAGTTAATTATAATATTCATGATCTTCTCTCTAAAATCATTCAAGCCCAGGTTATTTATGTTTATGATCTCCGAGGTATGCTACAGCTTAAGATTACAGCAGCAGAGTTCAATGTTTCCAACTTCACGTTCAGTTATATTTTATCCAATTCATGATCCAATATGTGTAGGTAAGATTTGGAAGCTATTATCCAATTCAGGTGTTATGCATTATGTTCTGGTTGTAATGATAATACGAAGTTTGAACCCATTTGAAACTGCAAAACTATCCAAACCCCACATCAGTAACCCAATCTTAAAAACTTAACTAAAGAATTGTTGATTAATAGAAATGTTTTTAAAATTAGGCCCCTTATTGAACTAATCAGGGTACTAGTTCAAGTTTTTAACAGTCTTTAAACCAATATTAATTAATCAAGTCATAAAAATTAAATAATAGATAAATTAACATCAAAGAAACACAATATTGTAAAAACATTCAAAGTAAAAGCAAAAACCTAAATTATGTATATCACGATATATAGGTCGAAGTTTGAACAGCACAAAATATTGTGTATTAAACATGACAAGTTTCCATCTAGAAACACAAAAATAACAAATAACTTCACATGGATTATTCATTTCTTTAAGAAAAATTAAAATGATATCTAGCCCTTTTTTATTAACCCATTAAGAACCGGTATTTTGGCGATTTTCCTGTCCTTGACCTATTATTTTAAGGATGGCTTTGTAGTTTATTTTATTCAGACGAAATTAAAGTCGTGCATTAGTTTTCCACTCAAACCAGCTAGTCCTGTCTTCAAATTACAGATTAATAAAACTTCAATTGCAATCACAAAAATAGCTATTACGTACATGCAAATCAGAACAATAAGCAGTATAATAAGTTTTGTTGATATCTTATATTTACTAGTGATATGATATGACCAATGTAGACTTTATAAAGTTTGAAATCACTTTACAAACTGAAACTGTGTGGTTAAGTTAGGTTATAATGCAAAATTCAAAGATAGTATTAGGGATATCCTAGATGTAAGCCAAAACATTAAAAATAACAATATTGCTACCTGACTTTTCTCTAGTTTTCTCAACAATGTGATTGGGATCAGTAGTTAGTAATTTATTTCACCAAAAACATAAATATTTTTTTTGTTGTTGTTGACTTTCTTCGTATTCTATACAGTTTGATCGGCTCCTTTCTAAAAACAATAGAATACCTAAAAATTTCAACCACAAGGAAAGAAAACACGGACCTGAATATGTGGCACTGGACTTGAACCAAGTAGAACAAATTGTCCTCCCAACTCCAATGTTAGATATATTGCATGTCTAATAAGATGAACACCTTTTTGTGGAACCAATCTTGTTATACAACCAACCTATCAACGAAGAGAAAAGAAAAATGCCTTAGTAAAGCATTTTCAATTCTAAGAATAAGACATGAATAAATAACAATTTGAAATTTCAAGAGAAAGAATATTGATTCTCCATATGCATGAAAGATACCTATCAAGCCAGCACAAAATGACATCATAAAGCAACGTCATAAGGGCATTATATTATAAGTCAACCACTTCCAAAAGTAAATTGAATATGTTATAATTATGAGATATTCGTGTATCACGTGTTAAATAATTAGGCGCTTAATTTCATGTTAATTTCAGATTAGGTAACTCCATCTTCATCTCTGCAATCATTTTTCTTGTTCTCTGACCCATCTTCCTAAAGAACTCATTCTATTTTCCATAATTCCCCTCTTCTTCGGATCTGGTAGGTTGGACCAAAATTGTTAGGCACCTTGAAACATAGACAAGGAAAACAAGACAAAGAAGAACCAAATATAAACTCTCACACTGAATTATTCACTATTAGTTGTAAGAAAAAATGTTTACAAAGGAAAAAGCTTCCTATCACACAAGGTATTCCCTGTCACAACAGTCAAAGACTATCACCGGTACAAAAAAATGAAGACCCCTAACACCTCCCAAAAGGAAACTATTTATAGAATTCCTTAGAAAGCCTCTCTCACAAAACAACTAACTACATAACTCTTGTATTTCTAAATTTGTTACTATAATACCAATTCCATTTTTTTTTTCATTATTTCCCTACCTAACATTACCCACCACTGTCGGAACAACCATGTCCCCAAGGTTGAATTCTAAAAATTTATCTTTAATGGTAGAAGTGTCATGGCTGCTTTGGACCTGCCCTTTTGCCATTGCACCAACACTTGTTGTGGTGGCTCTTATGCTTCCTCTTCCATAGTCGTTTCTCATGGTACAACATCTTCTACAACAAATTGTGGAGCAAGATAAGGCTCATGCAACAAAACTGAACAGTCTTCCTTTAGTGCCACTTTAAGCCTAGAACCTTTTTCCCAAGCCAAAGATTAAACTAGTTTTCTTTACACCTATGCTACCTTCTACTGGAATATGCTTTGCAAGTTGCATGGTTCCCAAAACTCTCAGTGCGTTCTTGACAGATTCCACAAGATAGAGATATTTTAAAGAGTTTTGGTATCTTCATTTCAAATGTTACGCACACAAATGTAGTTAGCCCTAAATTTATCATTCGAAAAAATAATGGAAATTCTTAATGACAAGTAAAAAACACTGAGAGAACACCAAAGTAGTATTCATGAGTAGTGAACAATTCTCACCTCACAAGACTCTTTTATGGGATTAAATTAGACCCAAACCTAAATTCTACTATGGTATTAGAGTTTGTCCTAAATCTGTCATTGGGACACTAGAAAGGATTAATATGAAAGAAAGAAGATTCTTATTGAAATTGATTCATTTGAACAGTACATCAGTCTCTATAAATAGACAACTCTAACCCTAAAATAATAATTACAAAGAGATCTCTAATTCGAACAACCTATAACAACTTCTATTACCTTCTAGTAATACATTTAATATTCTACCAACTTCTAGTAATGCATTTAATATCCTACTGACAACATGGACCTAGCCTCCTATCAATACAACAAGCCCAAAAATATGATGAAGGAGTGGATTGTAAACCAGTTGACTAGAGATAAGGTCAAAGTAGTGTATATAGGTGGAGGTCAACCAACATCTCACAAGCTGGTTTTAATGGTCACGTAGGGCAAAAACCTAAATTCCAAGAGAGAACAGAAGAACAAACCTTGGTTTATTATGTCAAATAAAATATCCTTTAAGTTTAGGTTATATAATTACCAGTGGCATCCTGATATCTGCAGATGAAAGACCTAGGCTCCTTCTCAAGGCTTGCTTATTCTCTACTTTCCCTTGCAGATCAGTTGCATTGTACTGGACTGGAAGAAATGCATCAGTGGCAGGATTCCATGCATCAGTATCAATACCATTAAGAATACCAATGAACTTTCTGAAGTGGGAAGAGAGTGTTGAATGGAGACCATGTCCTCCCTGCATTTTTATTGGCACAACTTTTTTAAGACTGAAAAATTAGGAAGAGCTCTAGTTTAAAGTTAAAGAACGTTGAGAATGAACTATATGTCTCTCTATTGTTTTCTTAATATATAGACAAACAGAAAAATCCTCCTAAAACTAAATGCAAATAATTTCCAAACCATGCCAATTTGCAAATCGGATCAGGTAACTTAGTTCCCTTCTGTTAGACAGGTAATAACAAATTCCAAATGATGATACAAAGACATAGGCTAGAATCCTTCTTTATTATTAGTAGCAGAGCCCGTTTTATTCTTGTTGAGAACAAAATTTACAGAAAGCTTAAGTTGTTAGGTGGACCACACCTGCAATTGAAAGCCACTTGGGCTTGAAAAATGAACAAAATAAAATCTCACCAATCCTTATAGAGGGTTTTTTAAATTAAAGAAAAAACAGTGTGAGGAATATTGTTTGATTTGAGACATAGAAGTAGCAAAATCAAATTCTAAAGACTCAATATGTCATGGTCAAGAACCAACTCCCTTGAAAAACATTACGTGGAGACATCTATACGGTTTTTTTATATCTAAGAATCCTTTTTCCAAACTATCAATTGTCTGTAGAAGGAGAATATAGGAGATGTTATTCTTAATTGTTCTTATGTTTGTACCAACATGTGTTATTGGCTTATTGTTTATATTAATTAATTAAAGACAAAAGGTATTTTGGTAGGACTAGAAAATACATACTGCAATAGAAGAAATAAACCATACCTCTGCAGTTCTCACTTCTTGGGCATAAGTAGGTGAAACTGTTGTGACAATGTTTGAGAAAACAATCCCACCCTGATCATGAAAGAAAATCTATTACTTATATTTACTGAAGATATATAATATGATCGGTAATAATTTTACGACCTTACCTTGACAGAATTAACTCTATCGTGTGCTGAATTGTCCTGCATTTTATCTGATTTGTTTAGATTCTGGCTAACAAGACCACATGAGTCTAACTCTGAGGCTGCTGCAGTCCCCTGATACTCAAAGTTGTGGCATGTAAAGCATATCCTAGCTGAATTTAATCCTTTATGTACAAATATCTCCCAGTACAGAGGAGCCTAGGAAAGAAACAGATGTCATACTATATTAGTAACTAAAAGAGCAAAAATATGCTACAAAGACTTAGACATATCGTACAATAAATGCTGTCTGCCAATCATGGCAATGAATGATATCTGGCTTCTTGCCAGCTTGCAGAAGAAAGTCAAGAGCAGCACGGCTAAAACATGAAAATCGTCTGAAATCATCATGCTCGCCATAAAATTTTCCTCTCCAAAAGAACTTAGAAGGATGCTCGGGCTCAATGAAATAAACAGGAAGACCTGCACAGTCAAAATGAAGTTACTGAACCAGATAAAGACAATCAATCAAACAAAAATATCTAACAGAATACCTTCAATACTGCCAACCCAGATTTTATTTTTGTGTAATTGGCGATCAAAGTATGATTCTATTGGCACGCTCAAAGCCTGAATGAATAATCATATTACTTCAAGTGGTGCAGGATACCAACTACCAAGACTGTATCAACACGTTCAATTATTTTCTTAATGAAATGGCATACCCGTAAATTGCAGACACGATCATATTGCATACAATCATATTTGGGAAGCACAATTTCAACAAGGTGCCCTTTCTTTTGCAGTGCTTTACCTAGACCACTGACAACATCCCCCAAACCACCAACCTGTTCATGAAATAAATTAATTTAAACATTACTAGATGTTAGACAGACTTAAGACAGACTTCCACATAGACAATGACATTATTTCTAGTTGATTTCATGCTACATAATTTAAAGAAAATAAAGATGCTTCTGCCATGCCTCTAAGATTCCAGTAGGTGTTATAATTAAAATCTAGGGACAACACAAAATGAATTCACTAGGATAAAACATAGGGATTAGGGTGCATGAGTGCACCTTAGCTACTGGTGCCATCTCTGCTGCAATATGAATCACATGTAATCCTGGACTATAGATAAAAAATAAGAGATGCATCAGACAGTAAAAGATATATCAAATTGTAATTTACAATTAAAAGTGAATACCTTGTTCCAGAAGTTAAAAGACCAAGAAATGCAGAAATAGCCTCATGTTCATCCTGTTCTTTGTAGGCCATATATGTTTCACTAATACGCCTGTCTCTCCTCCACACCTTTTCTCTCAAAAGACTTGCATCATCTACTGATATTTTCTTTTCTATTGCCCAACCATCAATCAGAAGTAACAGTTGACTCCAAAATTCCCATGGCATATCTTCAACCGGTTCTTCCAGCGCCCTTGTCTTGCTTTGTTCTTTCAGAGTATCAAGTGTATCTTGAAATTCCTTCACTGATTTTTGATATAGCTGAATGTAAGAATTTAACTCTTCATCTGATTTTTTAAGACGCTCATCCAATAGGTTTACCTTTTGTTTCATTAGTTCACTATATTTTTGCAATTGATCAGATGATAGCTTATAGATATTAGCTTCTTCAAGAGATGTTTCCAACTCATCAACCTTCCTCCGAAGATCCTGATTTTGTTGCATCACAATAACAGCTTGATCAGCTTGTTTGGTCGCTTTATCTAGCAATGATTGCAAATTTTCAACCTTACCCAATAAATCCTTGCATTCGAATGTCAGTGTAGAAAGTTTTGATACATCCTCCTGAGAACACAGTTTTGATTCCAAGTCTTTTAGGGCTGATTCCAAAGATGATCGTTCCTTTTCCAATGCCACCAAACGTTCATCATTATTCTTGACAACACTAAACTGTGTTTTAAATGATTCTAAAGTATTCTTCAAAGATGCATTTTCTGTCCTTAATGAATTAAGCTCCTCAGTAAGGGGGTGAATAATACCCTTATTACTGAGAGGGTTTGCATCCCTCAAATCTCCGTTTTGAAGGCCACCCAATTCTTCATATCTTGCTTCAGTGACTCCCTTTTCGGCCAACTCATCACGAAGTTTTTCTAACTGCTGCTCCAATAGTTCCACGTGTATTTTTTCTTGGGCGGCAACTTTAATTTGCGCATCAGTCTCAGCCAATCTCGTCTCTAAGTCATTGATTTCTCCTCGCAATGCATCCTTCTCAGCAAGAATCATTTCAAGATTTTCAAGTGCACGAACTCTAGCCTGATTTAAAAGAAGAATGTCTGCATGAAGAATATAAAATTCTTAATGATTAATGGGGAAACAAGATATTGAACAAAAAGTAAAAATATGAGAAAAAAAATCCATAATTATTCCAAAAAGATATCTTACTTTTCTCTGCATTTCTTATCATGCCCAGCAAATCCTCAAGTTGCTTACCAGACACCGGTTCAGCCTGCTCTGCTCCATTTATGTTCATGGCCTATTTCATAATAGAATAATAAGTTGTTACTTGTATATGTTTTAACCTCTCCATTTTCATGATATAGGTACCATAATTATATATGTGCAAAAGAACATTCATATCCCCTATTATTGTATTACAAGTTCGTTTAACATTAAAATTCAATAAGAAACGAAAACATAAGAACGTTGGAAGCGTTGCAAAGTGAACAGGTACAAACTGCTTTAGTTACAAAAGCTAAATTACATGTCTATAGATAATGAAAGAAATTAAACCCAAAAGAATGTTGGTCTTTCTCTTGATATTCAAATCTTGTTCTTTTGCCATAGGTCATTCCCACTAAAGGCAACCCTAATCACAGGCAAACCTAATCACGTTGAGAAATTTAAATAAATAAATAGAAAATGAATAAGAAACTCAGATAAATTACCAAACTACGATCTCAACTGTTTTAATCATCAATGCCCACTTCTTAACAAACGTATTCTGACAAAAACTTCCTTCAACCAAGATTCAATTCTTTCTTCTGCATATCGGCATCACTCTATTCTTGTCCGACATCTATGCTTCATACATGCATTGCAAATTTGGCTACTAATTTTTCTTTAAGAAATTTTAAATATATAGCTAAAGAAGCTTTCAGGAAACATTCAAGGAAGCTAAATTTCTCTATCACTGTGCATAACTTCCGAACATTTGATTAGAGAGAAATTCTATCATATCATACATTAAGGTATTAAGGTATCTCCTTCCTAATGTATTCTTTTTCTTTATTCATTTTCTTGTCTAGCCTTTTCATTTTCTTGTCTAGCCTTGACCAACGGCACCATTCATACAAAGAAAATATAGTATAGGAGATACCAAAGGCGCATCGTTGTTGAATGAAACCTCTGAATCGTCTTCCTCATCTTGATTTTGACGGAGACCTACCTCAGTGGAAGGCTTGATCTGTTGCCTCTTATGTTGCAAACTGCTTAATACAATACATACAATAGAACTCCGCATTGAATTTCAAACCGCAAAGAATCTGAATAAGGATTGAACAAGATTAAGAATCAACGATTGATACCTGAAAGTGTTGCGGTGTCGCATCTTGCAAGAAGCCGGAAACGAAACTCGCACTATCCTACCATTGCCGTTAGAGTGGTTAACGAAGTTGAAACCACTCAGGTTCCAGCATACGAAACAGGTTCTCAGCTTCGACGCCATTTCTCATTCAATCTCTCTGCGTTACTATCATAACAAGAACTCGTGACAGAAGGAGGGGAGCAACGGTTTTCTTCTTATAAGAAGCTTTTTAGTTCAGTTGCTTTGGTTGGGCCTTAGCGCAAATAGAAGGAAGAAAATGCCTCATGAGACCTGATTCTCTGTTTTTCTGGAACTTCACCTATTCAGCGAGTCAGCAAATCAAGATCATTGAATGTAATCAGACGGTTCAGAAGCATAAATCATATACTAGCATTTAACATTCTGATTTGATAAGTGGAAGAACAGGTGAAACCTCTGACCTAGACGATTAACACTCTACACATACCACTTTTTTTTTCTCAGCTGAAGAAATGGAATCTTGTTTATGTGAAGGGAAAAAGGCTACTGTCATATGTCCAGGGTTTTATGAATTAAAAATTAAAGCCACTGTGACCTTAATTATTCAGACAATTAATTATCTCAAAATTAGTTAATTAGTTATTTGTTTTTTGTTTAGTGATGCTTCCCGCCCCCTTCTAGTGCACCTTTCCGTAAAGATCCATTTTCTTTTGTTTATTCCACTAATTAAATAACTAAAATAAAAGTATATAAGATCTATTCCGCGTTTTCTCGTAAAATCTTTAAAAAATATGAAGAAATTAATAAAAATTACTTTACCAAAAATTAAAATTAGTTTATTGATAAGTCTAAAATAAAAGATCATGTTTTTATAAATTAACTTACTAATATGTTTATGTTTTTATAAAAGAGAAAGTATGATATTGTTTCTGAATAGCAAGATGCATAGCTCATTATTGCAGACCGTAAACGTCAAATGAATCACCAATTCTATACTTTCAAAGTTTGTCATGATCATAAGGATGGAAAGGAAGTTAACTTATCTAGCAGCAAACTAAAATTTCATTTTATGTTCATATTTTAATTAGAGTAGATTAATATGCCGAAAGATTAATAATAGGAAATCGAATATATAAAAAAATATTACAATATTTGTTCTTTTTTTAATATGATAAAAACTTAGTTGTACATATTTGTTTGATACTGATTTGACAAGTTAGAGATAAGTTTAAAATAAAAATATAAACAAAAACAAATTTCAAAAATTTAAATATTCATATTTAAAGTATACTAATATACCGTGCATACTTTGAGTTCAATTTATTTATGAAACTTATAATATACAATTTTGGGTTTAAGAAATTTAACTTTTTATTTGTGTGTTATCATCAAACAATCTCTTTGAATTATATTGAGTTGTATTGATAATGTACACTTTTTATGTATTCCATTATAGAACTTGTGAGTGAGATATTTATGATGAAGACATTTATATTGTATGGCAGAGTTTGTAAGATAGTAATGGTGAGATATTAATTTGTTCAACTAAAAATATAAAAATATCTATGGTGAAGCTTATGTCATTATGTAAGTATTGTGTTAATGATAAGAGAAACCTTAATAAAGCTAATACGTTGATTGTTTTACCAAAAATTACTCTATTACCATTATCAAATATTTCATCTTAATAACATAATTATACAAATAATAACATAATCATAAAAAGTTGATACACTATTGTACATATCATGTAAAATAGTAGAAGAGAATTGTACTGATCAGGGATCAAACTTCATATAGGTCAGTCTCGAGTCTTAAGGTTAACCGGTTGTAAGGAAAAACAAATCTAACAAAATTTATAAGATTACTATGGTAAATGAGATTAAAAGGTAATTGGGTCGTTATTAAATCATCATTAAGGTAAAAGTTCATCTAAGGGTCTATAAATATGATGTGTAGTGAGGGAGTTAATACTTTTGAATCTACTACATTTCTTGAACTTTGTCCTAATCGAACACTAACTTGAGCATCAAAGTATCTTTGGTAGGTAACGGACTGGACTAACCGAACAACAAAGGAGGGAGACGTGAAGAAAGGTGTAAGTAAGGACAAGTGTGACAAGGAGGAGAAAGCGAGTGTTAGTCTATCCTTAGCCCTACAAGAAAATTTTGACGTCAACCGTTGGACCAAGTGAACAAAAAAATACACATATAGTGACCATCAGGAACATGACGAGCAATGTAGTTTTTGAGGTAGCATATGAAGAGCAGCATGTAGACAAATGGAGATGATAAAATGAGACTAGGCGAGGGCCCCCCATTTCATTAGATACATTCCTCTTAACACCACCTGATCGTGTGTTTTAGACGAGGTGCTCAATGTTGAACTTATATCCCCTCCCAGAAAAGTCATGACCCCACTGAATGTTGACGAAAGTAAGTGTTGTCAATACCACCACAACCCAGGGCACAATAAGGAGGAGTGCACGACGTTGAGAGATAAGATTGAAGAACTTATCCAAGTTGGACACTTAAAGAAGTTTGTAAGTACAAGACGAAGCCCCCAACGCACCCGAGAAGAGTCGCGAAGGGAGTAAAGAGATAGTAGACCACGAGAACGACCTCAACCAACATGCAGCATGAGTCGCAACCAATCGAGAAGCCGAAGGAGGCATAATACACACCATATCTAACAGTTTTGCTAGGGGTGGTCCTACTTCGTCAACCTATAAGCAACACATTTAAATGTTGTGATCGGTTAACATGGTGGAAAGGCCCAGAAGAAGAATTTTGGCCATAACCTTTACGGATGCCAACTTTAAAGCTCTTGATCCTGACCAGGATGACCTCATGGTCATATCGGTTGAACTAGCTATGAAGTTTCTCCCTGACAGATAAGACATAGTAATGATACATATGGACTAGAAAATAGCAAGAGAGTGCTATGTAGTGAGATTAAAGGTCAACCCCCCTTTTACCCCTCTTGAAACAAGAAAGAGGTGGTCGTGATGGTGGATTTAAACCCTCGATCAAACACTAAAGATTGAATTGAACCAATTGAAAAAATAGTTGCACTAAGAAGCCTCGACCAATGCACTAGGGTTGACAATGACTTAACACAAGAACAACATGATCTTCTAACCAAGGTGTTGGAAAGAAACAAGGATTTGTTAGCATGGACATCTTTATATATGTTTGGTATGCACCTGAGCGTCATGTCTCATAAGTTATAATTCGTAGGGGCGCTCGACCTATGGCACAGAGAAAGAGGAAATTAAGAGAAGAAAGAAAAAAATTGCCTAGACAAAAGTAAATAAGCTACTACAAGTGGGATTTATCAAAGAAATCAAGTACACCATATGGTTGGCGAACATTGTACTGGTGAAAATCTGAGTGGTCAATGTCGCATGTACACTAATTTTACAAATCTTAATAAAGCATGTCTCAAAGATGTTTACCCCTTACCCAAAATCAATCAATTAGTGGACGACGAAGCCTTAGGTTATACCATGTTAAGCTTATTGAATACCTATTCTGACTATAATCATATTCCTATGTTCCATCCGAACAAAGACAAAACGGGTTTCATAACCGAAAGCGCGAAATATTTCTACAAAATTATGCTATTTGAACTAAAAAACACAAGGGCCACTTACCGTTAATGGATAAGATCTTTCGTGAGCAAATTGCCATGAACATAGATGTATGTGTAGAAGACATGGTTGTAAAATCCAATTCCATGATGGCTCATGTGCAAGACTTGTAAGAAATTTTCCAACAAATTAGATGATACAACATGCGCCTAAATCAACTTAAGTATGTGTTCAGAGTTAATGGGGGTAAATTCTTGGATTTCATGTTATCCAATTGGGGCATCAAAGCTAATCTAGATAAGTGTAAGGCAGTAATGGAAATTAGGAGTCCAAAAACGCTCAAAGAAGTTTAGAGGCTAGTGGGAACATTGATGTCTTTGGCCCAATTCATCCCACAAATAATTGAACATATATGGCCCATAGTAAAGACCATGAAGAAGTCCACGACTTAGAAATGGCCCAATAAGTGTGAAGAATCCTTTTTTGAGATAAAACAAGCCCTAGCTAAGTCGTTCATCCTATGCAAACCCACCAACGACAAGAGCCTCCTATAGTACCTCTCGGTAGCTTAGGAAGCCATAATCAATGCTCTATTACAAGGCGACTCGCCCCAACAATCTATATATTTCATCAGCGATGTGCTACAAGAATCAAAAATTCGATATCAATACATAGACAATAGTGGCACTAGCCTTGGTCACTACCGGCACAAGGCTTAGGCCATATTTCCAAAGTCACCCGATAATAATAAAGACTGATTACCCGATCGCTAAGATTCTGAGACAACCAGAACTAGTTGAGCAAATGATAATTGGGGTAGTTGAACTATCTGAATATGGATTGAAGTTCAAACCCAGAGGAATCATCCTTCTTCAATAGTTTGCTGATTTTGCAACTGAGTTATTAAGTAATGAACCCGAGGTTTGGACATTTTTATAGATGGATCGTCAAGACAAAAAGGAACTAGCAATGGCTTTCGAAATCAAGGTGTAACAACCAGGTTGAGTATGAAACACTCATAGTAGGGTTATGTCAAGCCAAGGACATGGGGGCAACTAGAGTAGTGTGGAAGAACGATTCATAGTTAGTCGTTGGCCAGTTACTGAAGACTTCCAAGTGAAGGATGAATCTTTATTTCAACATCATCATGCACTTAAGAAAATGCTAGAGGAATTTAATGAAGTTAAGATCAAATATGTGCCGAGAGAGTGGAACACTAGAGTTGACAACTTGTCAAAAATAGTAAGCAGTAAAAAGGGAAGCCAATTTAACATAATCATTTGGTTGACCCTCTCTCATCCGAAAATAACATGCAAAGTATGTGTGAGTGTCGAAAAAATACTCTTAAGATTGGAGGATGGTAAAGTCAAAGCCAATATTCAAAATCTTCTAGAATGTGAACCTGTGAAACCAACAGAAGTTAGTCATGTCGCATGATTCATGATGATCGGGGAGGAATTGTACCAATGGGGCTTTTCCAGGCCCTTGTTAAAATGTCTGTCGACAAACTAAGTTGAGTATGTCATGAGGAAAATACATGATGGTGCTTGAGGCATGCACTCTTGACAATGCACAATGGTCGATTGAGTGTTGAAAGCGAGTTATCCACGTCTGCATTACTTCGAGGAGTATCTCACTTTGGGGAAATGGTTTGGCCACCTAGCTACGAAGCTAATATGTTATCCCCTATATTGGAGCTTGTCGAACGGTCGCTTCGGAAAGTAGAAGACCCCTCCCAATCGGAATGCAAACTCAAAATCGACGAAGACGTGTCATTTGGATACCCCATTGCTTCCCCACCTAAAAGCCCATTAGACGTTGAAGCGCTGATCATACTAGTCATTATTACCTTATTAAGAATTGTTCAACATGAAGAAGCTTTGAAGAAGAATATGGAGTGTCAAATGAAGGGAGACTCATGCTTATTTATAAGGAGGACCTAGGTCAGTTATAATATCCCAACCATTGGATTAACTTTGATCCAACGATCCAAAATTAATAATGTCTTATATCACTTGATAAGAACAATTTACAAGGCGACACGACCTTTCAAAAAGAAAAGCTAATGGTTCAAGCGGAAGGATTAAAGTGTCTCAAAGTTTGAAAGAGTCATAACAGTTTGAAGAAAAACCCCTTTCTTGGTTGGGTTGGGCAAGGGAATTAGATTCTTGATCCTGCGCGTGTTGAGACAATCGTCTTAAAACAAAGCTCTCACATCTCGAGCAGGGAGGCTAGTGTACATATCACGTGAAATAGTATAAGAGAATTAAATTGATCCGGGTTCATACTTCATATCGTTCGGCCCCAAGCCTTATGGCCGACTGGTTGTAAATAAAGACAAATTTGACAATTGGTTTTTGAATTACTATGCTAAATGAGATTGAAAGGTAATTGGGTCGTTATTAGACCATTGTGAAGGTAAAAATGCATTCAATGACCTATAAATATGATTTGTATGTGAGACATTTAATACCTTTTAATTTGTTATATTTATTAAACTTTGTCCTAATCGAACACTGACTTAAGCATCGGAGTACCTTGGACAGGTAATCGACTGAATAAACCAAATAATAAAGGAAAGAGACATGAAGAAAGGTGTAAGCAATGACAAATGTGATAGGGAGGACAAAGTGAATATTAATGTAGCATTAGCCCCACAAGAACAACTAGTGATCTCTTCTGATATTGTTGGTATATGATTCACTTTTCCTATACAAGTTTTTTTTCTTTTAAAATTTTAGAAATTTGCTTTTCAAAATTTTATTTATTTGACTAACAGATTATTTAGTTCATGATTAGACTTTAAATTCTTATTACTATTTTGTTTAACAAATCTTTGAATTATGAATTTATGAGAATTGTTTGTTGTCTTGTTTTTTTCTTAGACCTTATAATAAATACAAATTACAATGTATATCTTATAAGTGTTTATTTATTGGTTATGCAAGTTCTTACAAAGGTTATAAGTCTTTGTATGGTGGTTGATTATATATCTTCAATATGTTATATTTAATAAGTTGAAATATGTATAGCGTGTCCATGTATGTCCCACTAATTAGTATAGTAGGGAAGCGTGTGAGGGATGTACCTGGACACGTGCATAGCGGGAGAGGATGTTGCTCAAGTTAAGGCGCAATTATCAAAGGAAGATAGGGAGAAAAGAGGATGGACCCAACTTGGTGTGGATGGATGCGTATACCCCGGCCTAGTGTCCGTGTACACCTTGGCCCAGTATCCATGTACACCTCGGCCATTGTGGGCAATGTGCGTTCCATGGCCCAACAAGGCAGCATGCACATCCTGGCCTAAAGGGTCGGGTACATCTCGGCCTAAGGGGCCTGGTACATCATGGACTGGCAGCGCAGAGGGGCAGATCTTTCCAGTGATGGCAGAGATAACATACAGGTCCAAGAATTCAAAGGCTCAACATCAATGAGAATTTGAAAATGTTACCGATAAGGTCTGAGGCAGTTATGACATTCATTAGATTCCTTAGTGCTTAATGAAAGAAGAAAACTGCCCTGTAGGTAATAAAGTAGGGAGTGATGTCAGGTAATATAAGAGATGATTCAATGACTGACAGGGGGTATCTAATCTTGAACTCATATAGTGCATAAATAATATTGGGTTATTTCTGACTTAAGCATCAGAGTGCTTGCAGGTACCCCCACTCCTAGCGGTGGATCAGAGTCAGTGATAAGGAAAGGAGACAAGGAGAAAGAAGGCTGAAGGCTCTTGAGATCGTTTGGTTCCAACCATACAAGAACAAAATATTTTTTTAATTACTTTTTCACCTCATTTAAATATTTTCCTTTTCTTTTTCATTGAATGCTTACCCACCATTACCATCGTCTCTTTGCAATTCTATTACAAATACTACATCACCGTCATTTTTATATAGGTTTAATTTGTCCTTCTTCCTAATGTTATTAATCTTTTCAATGAACAATTTCTTACATCTAATGCATCTCAAGTTCATGTATCTCTCTCACCTTGTCACTTTCATTTCTCCTCCTCATAGACAGTAGCGGAACTTGGACAAAAAATATAGGGGTGCCAAATTAGATTTGTTATATATAATTTGTTTTTACTTAGAAAAAAAATGCTCTTCATCGTTTCTCTTCATTTCCTCTGCTTAAAACAAGCACACATAATAGTAGAATTCAAAAAAAATATTACTATCATTCACTATTATATCATGATACCAAACCATGAATACCATTTTAGATAAGAATTTTTTTTCATCTTTATCACA
>Ga0209589_1002623_pt1 | contig 31307 bp, 17 predicted proteins | sample CowpeawhiteBW_FD_187525 | JGI IMG/M metagenome (GOLD analysis project Ga0209589, IMG submission 187525) | Root nodule microbial communities of legume samples collected from California USA - Cow pea white BW (SPAdes) (version 2) | ecosystem: Host-associated > Plants > Roots > Nodule | place: USA...
GCATGATTTTTTTTTTCTTGGTCTGGAGTGGACTGGGTCTTAAATTGTTGTTTGTATAATTTAATTTGAACTAGTGCTTCTTTTTAATCCTGAAACCATTGCATGATTTTTTTTTCTTGGTCTGGAGTGGACTGGCAACATCTTAAAAGCTTGCTATTTTTTGTTCATTTTGTATATTGCATCAGGAAGCTATTGCCGGAAAATGCAATATTATTTGCATTTCTAAGGACAGCAGGAATCCATATCCATCATATGCAGAAGTTAAAATGGCTGAATTTGTATTCCATCGTTTCTTTGATGTTGGAAAGTGTAAGATATTGGATAAGATAGATGACAAGATTGCTGGAATTGAAGGTATGCTATCCCATCATTTTGAAAATTATTCTAAAAAATTCCTCAGTTGTGAAATGGAATTACACTTACACCTATGGGTATTTAGGGGAACCTCATACATCACTATTCATGTCCTATACTTAGAAAGATCATCAAAAACATAATTTTGTCCAAAAAAAAAAACGAGAGAAAAGAAAAGACTACCACATGGCACCCTCTTACTCTTACAAATGGAATATGTATTCTAATATTGAATCCAGCTAATTAGGGGGAATTCTGGAGAAGTCTGCAAATATTGAGAAACTTGTAAACTGAACATTTTCCAAATGCATGTTGAACGTTTTTCTTGTGTAATGCAAATTTTTAATTATGGGATATGTTTATTTATTTGTATATATAAATTGAGCCTTCAATTTATTTTGAATATTAAATTGATAAGTTACACTGTTTCTGTTGTTGTAGTACTAGAAATTTCATTGATGTTGTTGACCCTAAATCATGTGCAATGAGTCTAATTCTATTTAGTTTTAAATTTTTGAATATATTGTGAATTTGTTTCTCTAATTGTTGCAGTTAAAAATATTTTTAACAAATTAGATAGTCGAAAGCATGTTGATATTGTGAAACCCTGTTTAGAAAAGAAAGAGGTTAGCGGGAACTACACGGCATATAATGAAGCTGTGGCGCTTTTGAGTCAAAATAACAGTCAGCCATTGATTGAAAAACCAGATGGCAAGTGTTTTGACGCATTAGCTAGAGAAAAAGCTGTTTCTAAATCATCGTTGGGAAAAAAACCTACTTTGAGAACTGGTGTGAAGGAAGCAAGTGAACTTAATGATTCTTTGCACCTGGTTTCCAACAACAAGAGTGCACCTCAAGATAAAGTTGAAGAAAATGGAGGTCACAAGGCCTCCTTTGTTAAACAAAAAACATTTTCTAAATTATCACACGGTTCTAGAACCGGTTTGAAAATGGCTAAATTGGACAATGGGCATGGAAATGACTTTATTGAGAAGAACATTTCCACGTCTAGAGTTAATTTAGGAAAGGACGACCACGAGGATGTTGATGTTTCGGTTGGACAATTTAATAAGGGACTAGTGGAGGAAATGGCTTCCAAGAAGGAAAATCGGGGTGGTTTTGGTAAGGTTTCTAGTGCAAAGATGAACAATATTGGGAAAAGTCGAAAGCTTATTATTTATGACGATGATGATGATAGTGACGATGATGTGAAGATTGTAGCTCCATCTTCATCTAAAGATAAATATAAGCTTCAAGGCGAAGTGGATTCTTGTGATGTGGAGGAGCTTCCTTCCAAGAGGTTAAAGGTTGACAAGACAACAAAACTGACAAGTGACAAGTTGTGCAAAGACTCTTCAGTGATTTCGTCGAATGTGGAACTTAAGAGAGATTTTCACCCAACAGAAGTTACTCGAAGACCTGATGATGTAAGTTGCATCGCAAGCCCTTTCTCTTTGTCTTCATAGTTATTGTTCTCTTGGCACTTCTTACCTTACTACTTCACCACACAACCAAGTGAACAAGATAGTCTTCTTTTTTTTCTTATCAAATAATCTTCCTTGTTTTTCAATGGGAACCATGCCAACAAAAGTCATCGAATGTTGGCCAAACGTAATCCCAAATAATTGACCTATAAGGTGAGGATTCCCTAGCCTTTATAAGGACTACATTGACCATACCAATAGTTGATGCTAAATTTCAACCCTCTAAGAGTTGACAACATGGGGTTCCACAATAAAAGTCTTAAACTTTTTTAATCAACCCCTCACACATTAGATCTCTCATTATATATGTTATCTAGGTGTGATTGCAATTAAGACAATTTGCCAACACCCCTTTTCACATTGAGGGCTATAGGCATAGACTGGGGCAATGTTAATGGTGCAACGTGTTTATGACATTTTCTAATTCAATCTCATAAAATTGCTTGTGTGGTGAGAATTGTTCAAGCCTTGTAAGAAAGGTGTTAGTTATATTTTTGGTCATTATGAGATCTTGACTTGCTAAGAGCCAAAATCCTTGTGGTTTCACATTGTAGTGCTTCACATAATTTTTTGGGCCAGCCTCTAAGAGAAGAAATTACTTCATTCAATCTTATTTTGGGTTAGAACACATTAGTCAATATCGCATGTTAATGTCACTATCATGTTTATGTGAAGTGGAGTAACGTCACTTTTGGTAGAAAGGTTGCGTAATACATTGGCTTTGTGGCCGTATGTTGTGTGTTATGTCCAAATTCAAAGAGACATATTTTGTGTTGAAATCTTGGTTTGACCTATGGTGCACAATTATGATCCCAAAAGGTGTCTTACTTTTAGGTGTTATTTTCGTTAAGTATAAAAGGGTAATTTTATCTTTTGAACTATAATCTATGTTTTTCATCCTATTATTTCACTATCCCTCATATGCAATTCATTCCCTCCATCTTGTATTTTGTCTCTTGACATTTTCAATAACTTGTCATGACATTTCCATTGAGGCTTACTCCTTTCTTTCTTTGTTTAGCTACAATGAGGATTCATGTCATATACACCAACTTAGGGATAAAATAACAATTGTCTTGGTATAATGATTTTGGATGGTGGTCGCTTTGCATTGCTATTTGCTACTAACTATTATGGGTTCAAACGTTTGTATCTTATGTATATAAGATTTGTGAAAGAGAGCCAACCCAATTCGCATGGGTTGAGCTAAAAGCAAGTTAACTCAATTCGACTTACTTTGTGGTGACTTAAAAAATTTTCAAGTTGGCTTGTCCCATCATTGGTTGGTTGGCTGACTTGTCAAATTTAAATTGTCAAATTTAAATTAAGCTTAATTAAGTTTCAATTCCTTGATAAATATGGACAATTTTCGATTGGGTTGTGAATATAATATTCGTTTTTTTTTGTAGTCTCCCAACACTTATTCTGTAGTCCTCCAACATCGTGTAGTTTCCCCTCATCCAATACATTTTTGTTTTCTTTTCCCTTCCAGTCTCAATTCAACGAGATTTTCCTTGTCGTATTAACTACAAAACTACGTAGTTTAATATTAACATAAAATAACATATGGAGAGAAATAAGCAAGATGATTGGGCAAGATTGTAGACACGTCACCCAATTAGTGGAAAAATTTAACGACAAGGACCAAGGTAGTCAAAATTGAGATCTTACTCAAGATTAGAACAAGAAATATAAATAAGAAATTGGGAGATTGTAACACGGATTGTTAGATCCTTTAAATTTTATGAAATTATATTAAAACATGCAAAATCATTATATCTCATTCATAATTCATAATTGAACTATATAATATATAAAATAGTACATCATGACGTGTTAACACCGTATCCTAGTTACATAAAAGTAACTTCTTCCTAATTACAAAACAATAACAAAATGCACTATCTAGAGGGAGTAACATTTTTTTTGTTTTTTATAAGTAGTCATAGTTTTCCAATGGGAGTCATTGTTTCGTAATTGGGCTTTGAAACAATAAAATGGGCTAGAGTTTTATGTTAGAAAATGGGTCCCTATCCCAACCCATTAAAAGCCCTAGATTTGTCACAAATCAGAATGTTGGTGCCGTGCAACATGAGTGGCCTCATGAGAGGAGTGTTGAGGCTGGGCCACTGCAAGGTACGTCGAGATTGCAAGAGGTGCCAACATGGCTAACATTGACTCCGCGAGAAGTGTTGCCGCGAGGTATGTTGACTTCTTCTTTGCGGCTAAAAGGGATTGCATCGCGAGGTTGTGCGAGGCTTTGTTGTGGGAGTTGCCGTTATGAGTAGCATTGTCGTGAGAAGTGTCACCACTAGGTATGTTAGCTTCTCCCTCACTGCATGGAGGGACTACATTCTGAGACTCCACGCTCCCACGCAAGTTGTGATTTCCAGTATCGATCCAAGTCAATCCTCCAAAAATGTGACTTTCAGACAATGTGAGATTGGGGAAGGAGAAAAAGATCATAGACTTGTAGGATCTTAAAATTTGAAACACAATTTTTACTAATATGACAAAGACTCAATTGAAAATTATACAAATTTTCAGTACTTAATAAACCACAAATATAATAGGAACTCAATTGAAAATATCTAAATTTATGAGGAACTCGAAATATAATTAAGCCTAAAAAAGATGATTTTCTTAATCTTAGTTATTGATATGTGAAATGTCTACATATTTGTTTTCATTATGAAAATAGGTCAACTTGTCTCAAATTAGTTTAGGTCATAGGTTATGTGAGTTGGATTGATTTTGACTTAGATTTGGTGTGGCTTCAAGTTTTGTAGCCTAACCTTGCTTGAACTTGTCGTGAGTTTGGTTGGTTTGTTGGTTATGACCTATTTTGACACCTTTGGTAATGTATAGTACTTGTCTAAGATGGGTTGAACCAATACAAATTGGTTTGTAGTGAGGAGCCTTTTATTTCGTTAAATTATGACAATTAATGTATTTCAAAGCTCATAATTATGATGATTAGTATATTTCAAAGCTTATAATGATAATTGCATCGATTATATTTATTTATGTTGGTATTGTTGTTACCTTTTAATAAACTTTATTAGGTGTTAATGTGTTTTTGTTTTTGAACTTAAATTTTATCACGTTTGATTTAGTTTTATTTTAATTTGGGTATTGTATGCTGAGTTATGACATCTTTTAGTGAAGTTTATTTTTTGAACTATGAATTTATAAGTTTTACGTTATTTTTTTGTATAATTTTTGTTATCTAGGACATTAGAATTAAAATCATATTATTAATTATCATTGGTTTAACTATGCTCAGTTCATTGGACTTTGAATCTCTATTTTCACTGGTTTAGTTACTGTTCCAAAATTAAAAAGATAGGTCAAAACAGGTTTGGTTTTCAGTGCAACAATAAGTTTAATAGGGCGGCCAAAGCAGGTTTAAATTCCATGATTTACTTGTAAAACCTTAAAATGATATTTTTTAGGGTCAAAATGGGCTTTATACCTGTTGATGCAGTTGCGGCAACAGCCTCGATTTGTGCATGTCTTTAGGTATGACAAGGAGTTGCAACTCAACTCGGTGGCCCTCAACATGATGGCCTATAGCTGCAAAGATGCAATCGTTCTTCCATTGTGATGAACTGACAAATATGAATGCAATTTAGTACTATGGATAGGATTTGCATGTTTTTGCTTTCAGTTGTTTTTTTCTATACCAATCATTAACACAATACAAATCCTATCTCGTTAAAGGAGTTTGATTAATTGGATCACCCATGACCATTTCTCATCAATGACTCGGTTAAATACGTAATCTAACCAACTCTCATTAGCGACAATAAATAAACTACAATTGTTAATGTTAAGGAATTGAAGAAACTCTTTTGAGCATCTCCTATGTAATTTCCTTTTTCAGGTTTATTTCAATGGGCAATCCTGTTGGAATGTTTTTTTAAGGGAATAATTATATTTTAAGAAATTTTTTAAATAATGGCATTTTTGGTTGTTAATTGTTTCTAATGGCTTAGTTGATTTTGCTGTGTGTTTCTTGTTAACATCAATTCAAGTAGTTTGTTACTTTGGTGGTGTTCTTATTCAATTTCCCCCTCCATTTTGTCACAGGATAGAAGCAAATGGTTTAGGGAAATTGTAAGTTCTTTTTTCTTTTTATTCTCTCGATTGCCTTTCTTTAACTGAAATTACTTGTAGGATGCAATGCAATGAACTATGGTATCTATGATTTTGCTTGTTTTGGCTGATGTTTTTGACTGAGATATAGTGAAATAAAGCTTGAGACATTATGGATGATTTATATTATTTTCAGCCTTGGGAAGAAAAAATGAAATCTGCTTTTGAGCAAGGAAAACTTGTGCTACTTCAAAACTTGGATCCATCTTTATCTTCATCAGAGGTACAGGTAATAATTATTCCCAATTTATGTATTCTTATTCATTAGGTGGAGAACTTGAATACAGATCCTACAACGTATAAAAAGTACTATTTAAAGCTAGCATGTTAAATCTTGTTATGGAAAATGTTCATTTGATTTGGAATAGAAGCTGATTTTGTTTCCTGTCCACAAATTGAAGTATTGTTTTTCTAGCCTTTGAGATGGTCCATTCACTTGACTTTATAGGTCTTTTCCTTATATCTTTCTAATTCTTTATCTATTTACCGGTGACATTCACTTTATAGGTTTTCTAATTCCTTTTTAATTGATGAATTGACTCGTTTGCTTGCCTAAAAGCAAAATCAACCACTAATTTTTCGTATTTTGAATTGATGCATTTACTTGAATTCATGGATTTTTCCTTATATTTTTCCTGTGGGGATTAAAGAACAATCTTAAGTTGATTCTTATGGTGGCGGTTTCCTTACATTAACAAAAAGCCATAGATGGCAAGTGTCATGATGTCAGCTGAAGAGTATGTGTTGGACTGACCTCTTTTCACTAGGGCAAAAACTATAGCTTATATAATCAAGGAATAATTCCTATTTAAGAATGTAACAATTCAAGTGTCATAATTCAATTCTAACTTAGTCCATTTGATTTTCGTCAAAGAACAACTGATGCAACATACAACAATCACCTTTCAACCATTATGTTGTCAAAAATCAAGTTTGTAACCTTGGCTTCGATCAAATGTTAGATCAAGCGGTTATAACTAGGCCAAAAACTAACTCCAAAAACTATGACTTATAGTATGTGTGCAACTCTTTCTATTTAAGAGCATAATAACTCAATCATTCCATTGGGACTTAGCTCACTTGCAAGCTAGTCAAAATCAAGATCTTACTCAAGATCGGAAAGGGAAATATAAATTGTAAATCGGAAGATCGTTACATGGATTGTAGGATACTACAAATTTTATAAAACTTATATTCACACAAAATCATTATATGCCACTCAAAATTCATAATTTTGAACTTCATAATATATAAAATGAAATAGTACATCTTTAAATAGCTGAAAAAGAAGTAATATTTTTTGTATTTTGGAGATGGAAGAATGGTAGTCTGAACACATTTTAATGAAGGGAGAGCAACACTTATTTTCATCCATGGAACAAGTATGCACGGGTTTCACTTGTGCGAAGAGAGGGGGTCACATGTGGCGGTTTTTCTCAGTTATAGAAGAGAGGGAGTCACTCTTTTGCGTGGCAGTTTGAACATTTTTTAGAGTCACTTATTTTATTTTTGGGTGCAATGGTTTTTCAAGGGAGGCACTTTTTTTTTTTGTAGTAAAATTTTAGCAATTGAGCTTAAACTAAATTGGCTAACCTTTTTAGGTCAGAAAACAATTCCAACCCATTAAGACAAACCCTAGAGTTGTCACCCACCACCCCCTCACGAAGAGAGTTGTAGTGAGGCCAATGTTGCGGCCACCATAGTACCAAGTTGATGCCGCGAGAGTCGTCGTTGAGAGTCGTCATTGATAGAGGTGCCACCGCTGCGAGGTATGTTCACTTATTCTCCCTCACCATCGGGAGGGATTGCATAAGCAGACCGCGAGAGAAGCACCGACCCAAGCTCTGTTGGCTTCTCCCTCACCATTGGGAGGGACTGCATAGTGAGAATCGCCACTTCCACACGAGTTGCGATTTACAACTGTGATCCAGCACGATCTGCGAAGATCGTGAGTTTTATGTTAAAACTCATAAGTGAAGCGAGATCGGAGAGGGAGAAGACGTTCGTTGACTCATACGATCTTAAGTTCTGGATCACGATTTTGACTACCATGCTCACTTGGCCTCCGTCATAGGACAATGATTGTTGTTGAATATTTTGTCCCTAAGCACTTTTGGCGTGTGTTGTTGCAATGCATAAATTACTATTAACAAAAAGTTCCTACTGGAATAAATAGCTTTTGATTTTACTATTTTATTCGTGGCAGTTAATGTTTCTACCAGTTTGTTGTTACCTCGGTGTGCTTCCTGTCGCCAGTTTCATTGAGTAATTTATTTTTGTTCTAAATAACAGAATATTATTTGGACTGGCTTTAAAGAACGTTGCACTGCAAAGGTGTTCCACAGAACTGACTACACTAGCCCTCATTCTGGTTGGAACTAGAGTTCTTTTTTTCAAACCTTGTTAACCCCCCCCTTCTTCCGTTAATCAGCTTGAATATAATAATGGTGTAATATTGGTTTTTGTGCAGGTCAAGCTTTTGCTATATTTAAGAAAGTGGAAGCAGCAGCAAAGGTTGTTAGAGAACTAGATGAGGGCTGCTTGTTATTGTCAAATGGACTGTATGTATTCAACCCCATGTTGCATGATAACTGCATTTATAATGAGATCTTTTTCATTAGTAGTGACTTTTTTTGTCTTTGATCATTCTATTTTGAAATATAATGAGGTCTTATTCAACATTAGTGTCTTTTTTTGTATTGACTTTGTCATTCCTGGTAAGTTTTAATGGTCGATAGTTGCCCCCTTTTTTTCCTCACATGATTCTTCAATTGGAGAGTTTTAGCCTTTACTTAAAAAAGTTAGAGCTGAGATTTCTAAACAACTGCATATTTTATCATACATGTGTGTGTGCATTTAATCATAATTTAATTTTTGATTGCTCACCAATGGCTATAATTCCTCACTTGCTCTCTAAAGGGATTCTCACTTTAGAGCAATCAAATGATTGTTGGTATATACTTATGTATGTCACTTTGTGTGTATTCTTTATTTTTCACTTCCATTGGATGATTTTTTTGTGACGTAGTCCTTTGTAAGGTTGTTTAGGGACGGTTATGAAGTGAACTTTAAGCCTAATTCAACTCTCAAAACCGGTTTGTAAGTTGAGGTTTGCATCCACTTATATACTATAAACTCACCATATCTCTAGTCGATGTGGGACTTCCAACACTCCCTCATACTTAGGTATATACATCTCGTGCGTGAGACTAGACAATAATGGGTAGTCCGATAACGGGTGAAATGATATGTGCAACAAACTCAAATCTCGCTAGGATAGACTCTAAAATCTTACTTTGATACCATGTTAAGAAATGAATTTTAAGCTTAATTATACTCCACAAAACCAGCTTGTAAGGTAAGGTTTGCACTTATTTATATACTATAAATTCGTCTTATTTCTAGTCGATGTGAAACTTCCAACAGATGAAGAAGCTAGGAGTTAGGTATGGTAACGTTCGAAGCCCAATACACTGAAGTTGGAGTTGTGTTTTCCTAGTATATGCTTTTTAAAACAAGTGTATATGAATTAGTTTGTCTTTGTGCATTTGGCTTGTGCAAGAATATAATATAATATGAGTAACATAATGCATTTATATTTATTAATAATTTGGTCAAGGTATTGTTGCAATCTCAGCGGCAGAGACCAAACCCTAATGCACTACAAACTTCGTAGGATTCCTGGCATGATATATAAAATGATATAGAAATCCAAAGCTCCGACTAAGATGAAGCATGGTAGTTGAATAAGCTTGCAACTCATGAATCGGAAAGTCAATTGTTTGAATCATGAATTGATTCTTATTGTGAATTGTAAGATTTGTGATGAATAAGAAAATAGAGAAATATTTTTCTTATAGAGAATAACGGTTCCAAAATTTCCCAGCTGAAAAGACATGTATATAGCTACTTTCAGAAGATTAAAGTGGCTCAATCAAAGGGAGGTATATAGAACCCCTTACACTAACTATTCCTCAAGTAATTCAACAATCATTTACAAAGGAAACAATCTTCCTTTCTTAGGGCATTCCCGGTTTACAAAACTACAGTCCTCCCTATCCTCCCTATCCCTGTCCCCCTAAGGGATAAGACTATATATAGACTTTGCAAAAGTCTCTGCCCCATAGCAACTAACTATGATTATTCTTAAATTTCTTTCTATAGTATACATTCCAAACCCTATCTTTATTCCCCGATCTATCAAAAAGTTTATTATTGTCTTCTCCAATATCTCGTAAAGTTATTTCTTGTTGTACTTGTCAATCAAATTGGGTCCTAGGGATTAGATTTTCTTATCAACCTTTTTGTATTTGAGATTGCATACTTTTCTATATTAAAAAATAATCAGCTGAGAATGATTTCTCAAGTTTCATTTCTCTCCAAAACTCCTTAATTCTCAACCGTATTGTAGAATATGAAAGCTCTCCAATGTCCTCAAGGATTAGGTCAACGCAATGAGCTGCAGAACACAAGGGGACTACATTCTCCTCCCCACTTCTTTTCACCATATTTTCCAACAACTCCAACATTTATGTGCCGCCATCTCTTATCACACAACTTCTATCGATGAAGACTTCAAAAAGTTCTCTCACTTGGACCATTATGGAGAAAATTAGTTAGTAGTCTTCCTTTCTCATTCATTTGACTATCACATATATCAAGGTGCATCACCATTTCTTCTAAGCTCTTATATTTCTATGAACCCCTTTGGGTGTTATCAATTGATTTGTTCAAGAAGGGAAACCCTCACCTCATGATAGGTAGGAGTCTCTAAACACCTACCATATTCTCCCTCAACCTTTAACATTTAGATAAAGATGACTACTTGCCAATTAATTGGTAATTCATTACCATTCATGAAATTGCAATTTTCTTGAGTCAGTCAACATTTCTATATGTTGGTTTTCCATCACTTGATTTGATAAAAAAGACCCAATGCTCATTACAGAAAGAGATGATGTTTGGGGGTGGCTCTTGATGTTCTCAGCGGAAAATAACAGAGGGTTGGATTGGACTAGGCGCTTATACCAATTTGGGGGTGAAAATATTGGAAAGAATGTTGAAGAGATTAATACATCCCTCAACGGATTCAAGTATTTGTAAAAGGTCATCACCCTAAACACTTAGCAAAGCACTCACATTTTGTAAGATGATGCTCCATTCTTGCTACTCCTACCAAACAAAATTTACATTTCACTTGAAGTCTCTATGAGGGAACACTTTTGTAGTATTACTACCTCCTTTTTGGCTTGAGCCGTTCTTTTAACAAAATAAGGCATTATACGACATCTAAGAACCTGTAAATAACACAGAAACAGGGTTCCAAAACCAACACTTCAACATACGAAAAGAGAGAACACAAACAGTTGGTCACTCTATTTTTTCATCAAATGAAGATTAAGAGCTCCATTGTAGAAATGAAATTAGAAGAAATGAAGAGAAGAAAATGATGGAAGAAGATAGACGAGGTGTGCAGTAGATGGTTTGGGGGGCCACTAGATTTGCTCTTGTTGGGGGAATAAGATTGGCAATCATAGGAATAAAAAGTAATTCACATTGTCAGAGTCATGAATAGTATTGAATCATATCGTTTATCCCATGATGCCTACTACACTGAGATGAAGTCCCTTGTTTTGGAAGCTATTATTGACAAATTACTACGATTGCTTAGTTTTACAGTGTTTTCGGAAAAATATGTTACCTTTCATATTGTGATCCCCCTTCCAATTTCATGTAAGATCTCATGTTCACAACATTGGAAAATATGGAAACACTTGTTGCTGCAGTTGCAAGAGTGACTCCTTATATAGTAAATGAACTTTGGCTGTTATATTCACTAATTTACCATGTGATTAGTCACTACATTGAGCTTTATCAGTTTAAAAATTAAGTCAATTTATGAGTTATCTGTTTTTGTTAAAAAGCATTTAATTTTCTTACTTGTTAGACCCCTTGTTGGAAGCTTTGGAGTTCCTTACTTTCCAGAAAAGAAGCCAGTATTCTATGGGCATCATGTTGTTGATCAACTTAGAATGCAGATGCAACGAGAAATGGTACATGATCTATCTTTTTTGTTCATATTTTAGGCGAATTTTGGAAATATTTGTTAAATAGTTGGTTCATTTTCATTTATTTGTTAGTATGATTTTGGTTGTACAGAAAGATGCTGTATCTACTTCACATTGTTCTCAGCCCAACAATATTGAATATGACATGGCCATAGAGTGGTGCTTACTGCAAGAAAGAGCAAACAAATCATTGAGAATATTATATAAGGTATAAAATCTTTCAGTTATGTCCCATAAATCATATTCATTTGTTTTATTTATTCCATCTTGATTTTTTTATCATGTTTTCACCCCTTAAGCAACAAGGCGAGCAGTTGAGAAAACTCAAAGCTAAGCTGAAGTCTAAAACTTAACTGACATCCATTGACCATATACACGTTTTTAGTGGTAAGTTCTCCTTAAAAGAAAGTTTTTCTTCCTTAAATCTTCTTTTACTATTTTTATATCACTTTTTTGCAGTGACCGAATTCTTGGCGCTTCTGGATCTAATGAATTTGTAAGTTTTCCACTTCTAGTACTGAATTTGCACTTGTATATTTCTTGCCAACTGAATCAATTTGTTGTTTGTTTCCTCTTCAGTAAAATCCTCTTTGGTTTCTGTTCTGTTTCTCACCCATACTTTTTTAATTTGATCAACTAGGTTGTTTTCAATATTAAATTATGCTAGACATTTTTCTCATTTGTGGGTAAATAGAAATTAAAGTGGTTAGGAATTGAATTTAAGCTTAACTCATCCTCACAAAATTGTAAGGTGAGGATTGTCTTGGCTTATAAACTATATATTTACTTATCTCTAATTGGTGTGGATCTCAACACACCTTTCATACCCGAGACATAGTTTGTGCATGAAACTACATATTTGTGGATAGTCTGGTAGTGGGTGACATTGCTAAGGGAGGATGAGCCTAACTCATCCTTACAAAATCGGTATAACATTTTTATCTCATCCTCATTCCTATTGGGTAATGAGTATACCCATATCAATTTTCTTACTATTTCAATATCAATTGATTAATTTTTATAAAAGATCAAGACAGGAAAATTGATATTATTTAATATTCAATATCAAAAGGGATGTATTATTTTTTTTAGTATCAAATATTTAGAAAGAAATTATAATTGTATATATTTCAAATTAGAGTACCGAATAAATTTTTATTAGTACCAAAATATTAAATTTATTTGCAAACTTGCAAATGTTAATGAAACAAAGTTAATAAAATTAGAAATATTTTAAAAAATATATAAAAAAAAATCTATCAAAGTTTTAAAATGTATTTTTACTCTCTCTGTAAATTCTGATGAAATATTTTTTTATACACGGATAGAAATTATAATATACACTACTTGAACGAAATCGCACAAAAAAAAATGAAATTTAACATAAATCTTTCATTTCAATAACATTAAGTTATTATATTATAGTAACAGTTGAATATAGAGAAGGGGTTATATTTATAATAAAGAAAATATGGGCTAAGTCCAAAATACATATGAAGACTAATAACAATAGAAACAGAAAATAAGATATTAATGATATCTTAACATTAACTAAAATGTTTTTGTACAATTACGATGATAAATTACCATTATGATAATGAGTTAGAAAATAAAAATAATTATATACAAAATTATTAAAATAATATTTTACATGATTAAAATAAACAACAAATAAAAATATTATAAAAAAGTAAAAAGGATCAAATGTGTCTTAGAAACAATTTGATACACCATTCAATGAAATGACAGAAAGAAAAAAAAATGTATAATTAAAAACATGGTAAGGTGAGAAGTTATGTGAAGATCTAAGAAAACTTTTCAAATGTTTTTTATATTATGGTTAATAATAAAAAGTTTTTTATATTCCCTACTAAATGAAGGGTTTATGTGAAAAAAATAATTAATAAAAATATTAAAAAGGAGTATAAATATTCAAATGTGAGATTAAATGTGGGTCAAATTTGATTCATTGTAACTGATGATATATCATTTGAATATAACCGCACAATGGTTATAATAAAAGAAACTACTTTGGATGTGTGACTGAATTTCATGGATATAAATCAAACCAAACAATTATAGAAGAGAGGAAAAAGTGTGTAGCTAAACAAAAAGAAAAGTTATAAAACTAAAGACTAAAAATATTAGGTTACCTAGTAAACTGTGAGACGAGATGAGTATTAGGAAGAGTGTGAGAACTAGTACTGTGCAGGTATATGCATACATATTGCTGTCCAATACCCCAACTCAATAAATTGGGTATTACCCATATCCGAGTTAATGAGAGAATTTTTCAATAATACTCACGAGGTTGAGTTTATTTGTCATCCTTATTACCAATACAATTGTTATCACTTTGAACTGCTCGGTTTGTCTCCTAACACTGATTACTGAATATTTTTTAAATTGTTATATATTTTTTTCTGTCTTTTGTACACAATTAAAAGAATTAGGTATGCTTCGATTAAGCATTTTCTTTTTTTCATTATCTTATAGTTATTCTTTGTATCCCTCCAAAAATAGCCCTTTCAGGTTTTTTTAGTCAATAAATACACTTCAGGCTACGTTGAATGGAGGGCTTGATATTTATATTTTTCCCTGTACCGTAGGTGTTTTTCTAGTATGGTTTGTCAAACTAATATGTTATGAATATTTGATTCGCAGTGACTGGGATTGACTTGTTCATTGAGGCAGTGAGTTGCATTACGCATATTTTGGTTTGGCAGTTGTAAATACTACTATTTGGGGGTTTGGGCGTTTATAGAAGCTCACTTCATTGCAAATCCCTGCCGATCAAGGTGGTTCTCGGTGTTAGCTGTTTGGTCTTTTGGTGGGAAATATGAAAAGTTTGGCTATATATTACTTTTGCCTTATTTGTTATTGACCGAAAGGCCAAAAAAACCAGCCAAGTTCAAGGCTGCTTAGCTATGAGCAATCATAGGTATGTGTATTTATTGAAAGACCATGCTTAGCTAATGCATCCGTCGTTAAATTGAATCCTTTCTTTCTACACATGGTTCCAGGATAGTTTGGTAAGTGACTTGCTTTTAGTGGCTTGCCATGGCCAAGACAGCCTCTAAAGCTTAAAAAATGTTAATTGAAGTACTTGCTTAGGTAATTACAAGATAAGGCATTTCCACGACCACTTAATGGTGGTCATTTACGAGTTCAGATTTTTTATTAGATTCTTTGTGTTGTTTTCTGTTAAATATTAAAAATATGCTATGTTAGTATTTTAAAAATTTTATTATTATATTTTAAAGTTTCAAAATCAAGTATTCATAGCAATGAATCTAAATTTGCTGGCCATCCATCTTTCTCCCTTGATAATTGTCATTTTGTTGTTCTAAGGCAGTCGTCCAGTGCCATTCCATGGTTTATTTTCTAATACCTTTGCATTCTATATTTTCTTCCACGATGCTGACCACTTACTGTATTTGTTATACGGAAGATTATCCTTACGACCAAGATTATATGTTTTCCTTTGTCCATGGTTTTAAAGTTGCGTTAGCCTAGTCTGAGTTGACTGAGAGCTATTATTGTTATTAATTTTGTCCATGATCATACTGGAATGGATTATGAGTTACACTTATTCATTGGCAAATAACTTTTTGTCCTCACTTCCTATAAAATTTTGTACTTTTCTTGCTGTTGTAAATATTATGACAATTTTACTTTTTAGGCTAGTTAGCAACTTCCATGACTTCCGTTATCATAAGCTCTTTTTATTTCTTAATTTGTACTTATCATATGGACCGGGTTTTCTTCAATGAATTGTGTCAAAGAATCAGTCTTTTCTTTGTTGAGCTCATGGCGGTTATTGAATATATTTTAGTTTTGTTGTAGAATGAACGTACTTTTAGTGTTGCAAGTCCTTTTTTGTTATTGAACCATACTAATTATTGACAGACAGATTTTTTTTATAAAAACTGATAAAAGATTGATAAAATAGAAAATTTCTTAAATCAAATCGAGATTTTTGCTGCCTTTTTTTCTTATATCATAGTCATCTTATATTATTACATTTGTTGAAAAAGAGCATAACAAGTAATCTTTGGAATATATGTTCATGGGTGAAGATGCCCCTTTCGTAAACTTTTTATTAAATTGTGCATGAAACATGTTAGAGAGAAGTTTTCTTATTTGAAGAGTTATATGAGAATTACTTATAAGGGTGGGCAAAAAATTCAATTTTTATGATCCATTCTATTTTTTCTATGATCCAATCCATTTAATATCCATTCTATTAAAAATTTAATCCATTTAAAATCTATTTTATTGGATTTGGATATCAATTTAATTTATATTTTATATATTTTATGGTCAGAATCAAATTTAGGTCAGGACCAACTCGGTCAAATTTTGGTCGAGGTCAAAATGATCGAATTTTGACCGGAGCCGACTCAATTAAATTCGGTTGAATTTCGGTTGTGGCCGACAAAGTTGAATACGGCCAAATTTCGATCGTGACCGACTCATTTATACGGCCAAATTTCACTTTAGGTCGTCTCAGCCAAATACGACCAAATTTGGGTCAAGATCGACTCGACCAAATCTCAATCGGGGCCAACTCGATTGAATTCGACCAAATTTTTACTGGAGTCAACTAGGTTGAATACAACCAAATTTTGGTTGCAGTTGTCTCGTTCGAATACAGTCAAATTTTGTCTAAGTCGACTCAGTCCAATGCTAACTCAACTGAACTTTGATCGAGACCGACTTGACAGAATTCGGCCAAATTTTGTATAAGGTCACGCCAACTCAATCAAATACGACTAAATTTGGACTAGTTGGTCTCAACTTTTGGCCTAACCTAACCAAAAATATAAACTGAAAATTTGGATTGAATATTTTGGATTATCCATTTTAAAAATCTAGATTTAGAGATATTCAATTCATAAAATATATAAAATATATATCATATTGATATTCATATCCAATAAAATGTATTTTAAATGGATTAAGTTTTTAATAAAATAGATATTAAATGGATTAGATCATAAAAAAAAATTGGATTACAAAAAATGGATTTTTTACACATCTCTTCGCATATTGAATGTCAGAACAGAAAATCAATAAAAAAATATTGCCTATCAACATTTAAACACTTTTCTAAAATCATCCATGTAATGATAACAGACATCTGCAAAAGCTTCAAATTACTGTTGTTGCATGAGATTAGCTTTCCTATTTCTGGTAAAATAATGTCATTTCTCTTCCTTCTTTCGATCAATAAGAAACTATTATCTGAATAAGGATAAACAGCAAAGAAGAACCTTAGTTATACTGCAACAAGTAAACCAAAGTACCATTACTTTAAGAAAGAATCAAGTATTTCAAGGCAATATTGTGAGACGTGCAACGTGGAAGGTGAGACGTGGACGTGATACGTGGAAGGTGAGACGTGGGCGTGATACGTGGGACGTGCAACGTGAGATGTGAGACGTGAGACGTGAGACGTAGGACGTGGGACGTAGAACATGAGACATGGGATGTGAGACGTAGGACGTGGGACGTGAGACGTGGGACGTAGACGTGAAACGTAGGACGTGGGATGTGAGACGACGTGGGACGTGAGACGTAAGACATGGGACTTGGGACGTGAGACGTGAGACCTGGGACGTGGAACGTGAGACGTGGGACGTGAGACGAGAGACGAGAGACGTGAGATGAGAGACGTGAGACGAGAGACGTGAGACGTGAGATGAGAGACGTGAGACGTGGGACGTGGGATTTGAGACGTGAGACGTGAGACGTGGGACGTACGACATGAGACGTGGGACGTGAGACATGTGGCGTGGGACGTGGAACTTGAGACGTGGGACGTGAGATTTGAGATGTGAGACGTGAAACGTGACACTTGAGACGTGGGACGTGAGAGATGTGGGACGTGAGAGACGTGAGACGTGAGAGACGTGCGACATGAGACGTGGGACGTGGGACGTGGGACGTGAGACGTGAGTCGAGAGACGTGATACGTGGGACATGGGACGTGCGACGTGAGACGTGGGACGTGGGACGTGGGACGTGAAACTTAAGACGTGTGATGTGGATTTGAGACGTGAGACGTGAGATGTGACACCTGGGACGTGGGACGTGAGAGACGTGCGACATGCGACGTGAGACGTGCGACGTGCTACGTGAGACGTGAGACATCCGTAAACACTAAACCTTGAAATTTATATTCATAAACTTTATACCTCACAATTTAATTGAAAATTTTAGAAGTTTAATAAAAGAATTGTTAATGTATCTATAAATTTGTACTAACAAATTTAAATTATACTTTTGTATAAAATGTATTAATTAAAAGAGATTAAATACATATAAAAGTGAAAGAATAAAAAATATGAGGGTAAAAGTAATAATTAATGTTTATTTAACACATAAAAATAAAAATTATGAGAATAACAACACTAATTTATATTTATTGAACTCTTAAATGAGCGGAAGGAAGTAGAGGATGATCATGATCTGAAAAGTTAAACTAAGGATGGGCAAAAAATCTAATTTTCATGATTTAATCCATTTTTGTTATGATCCAATCCATTTTATGGATTTGAATATCAATCTGATCTACATTTTATATATTTTATGAATTGTTTACCGATACTCTAAATCTAGATTTTCAAAATAGATAATCCAAAATATCTAATCCAAATTTTCAGTTTATATTTTTGGTTAGGTTAGGCTAAAGGTTGGCGTGACCCTATACAAAATTTGGCTGAATTAGACCAAATTATTTCAAGTCGGTCCCGATCGAAATTTGGCCCAATCGGTCCTGGACAAAATTTGGAAGTATTCGGTTGAGTTCACCCTGACCCAAATTTGACTGCATTGGGCTGAGTCGACCTAGACAAAATTTGACCGTATTCGACCGAGACAACCGCGACCAAAATTTGGTTGTATTTAGTTTAGTTGGCTCCAATCAAAATTCGGTCGAATTCAATCGAGTTGGCCCCGATTGAGATTTGGCCGAATCAGCCCTAGCCCAAATTTGGACATATTCGGTTGAGGCGACCTAGGATGAAATTTGGCCGTATTCCAATGAGTCGGTCACGATCGAAATTTGGTCGTATTCAACTAAGTCAGCCACGACTGAAATTCGACCGAATTCAGTCAAGTCGGTTCCGGTCAAAATTCGGTCGTGTTGGCCTCAACCAAAATTTGACTGAGTTGGTCCTGACCTGAATTTGGTCGTATTCGACATAGTCGATCGCAATCGAAATTTGGTCATATTTAGGCGAGTCGGTCCTGACCTAAATTTGGCCAAATTCAGTCGAGTTGGTCATGACCAAAATTTGGTAGAGTCGACACTAGCCCAAATTTAGCTGTATTCGGTCGAGTAAGTCTTGAACTAAATTTGACTATATTAAACTTAGTCGGCTGTGATCGAAAATTGGCCATGTTCAGTCAAGTCTAGGTCGACGAATTTAGTGGAGTCAACTCTGACCGAAATTTGACTAATCAGGCCTTGGCCCAAATGTGTCCATATTTGGCCAAGTCGACTCTGGCCAAAATTTGGTCATATTAGGCAAAATCGGCCCTGGCCGAAATTCAGTCGAATCTAGTCAAGTTGATCTCGACTTAATTTTTGTCAAGTCGACCTTGACTCAAATTTGGTCACGTCGTCCCCGACCGAAATTCGTTTGAAAGTCATCCAAGTTCATCCGATGCTGAAATTTGGCCTCGTTGGCCCTGACAAAAAATCTGTCAAATTCTATGGTGTGAGCCCTATGGACACAAGTTTTAAAAAATTTAATTTGAATTTATTTTATGAAAAATGAATTTTGGATTTTGAACTTGATCCAAATATTTAGATCTGGATTTAAAATTGATCTAAATATTTGGATTTGGATTTTCAAAAAATTCAATCTACTTTTTTTAAAAAAATGGATTTGGATCGAAAATCTAATCCAATTATGTGGATCCAAAATTATGTGGATTGGATCATTAAAAATTCATGATCACCCCTAATTATTTATATAAAAAATAGATATATGTTACTATTTTAAGAATCATAAAAGAAATCAATATTTTGATTGAGAAATGTTAGATTAAATTAGAAACACTACTTCTGATGTGTTTTGCAATTCTTTCCGCTCTTACTATCTAACTAACTGTTATATATAAATAATTCAATTGTTGATTACTAAAAATCATTATTTTCATATTTTAAAATTTGAATTTTTAATTTTCATAAGTTGTATAGGCAACTTCTAATGAATTTTATTTTTAAATAAAAAGAAAGAATGTTACAGATATTTTATTAAAAATATAAGAGAAAAAGTATCATTTATTATATATATATATTTAAAAATTAAAATCATTTTATTTAAAAGATATTCATGCTTATATAAATAACATTTAGATCCTCCCAAGGAGGTAAGTGAAAAATTCCATTTTTTAAATATGTTTGTTAAGCTGTATTTGCAAAACTTAGAAGAAGAGACTAATATATTTTTCTAACGAAGGGGTTAACATCATTAAAAACAAACACCTATATTACAATTAAAATAATAGTATTTTAATTATAGTTATTTTATTTAATATTTTAACTTTTTAATATGGGTTATTAAAGGAGATTATTAATTGGGTATACTTTTTAAAAACATATTAAATTATTATTTTTCTTTTCAAAGATGAAAAATCAAAAGTTTCTATGTTAGGTCTAAGTTTAGAAAAAATATATTTCCACTTACAAAAATTTTAATTTAGGATAAATATGTTTTTAGTTTTTATATTTTAATGCAAAATTGAAATCCATTTTTATTCGAAACTTAACACATTTTTATAATTTTAAAAAGAAATTAATATAGTTATTTTATTTAATTTTGTTAAGTTATTTTTTTAGGTATCAAATCCGTTTAATGTTACATTTGAGTTGTTTACATAAATTTACACTCTTTTTTCAATATTAGCTGAAAACATATTTGACACGTAAAAATATTTAACATAATTAAATTAAAAAAACTACATTTACTCAATATTAAGTTTGAAAATCAAAACTTTTTCAAACATAAACTAATTTCAATATCACGCATATAAGTTTAACAATATTAAGTTTGAAAACCAAAACTTTTTCAAACATAAACCAAAACTTTTTCAAACATAAACTAATTTCAATATCACGTATAAGTTTAACAACTGAAAATATATTTAAACCTTTTAATTTTATTAAAAATGTCCTATAATAATCTCTCAGCTAAATGATTGTATTAGAGGATAATTGATTGTAGAACAATGAACTTGATTACTTACACATAAATAATTAATTGCCTGGAAATTACATTAAATGAGAATATATATTTTTTTAAATCAAACAACTTCAATCAACCACACATTTATATATATATATATATATATATATATATATATATATATATATATTTTGTAAATCTATTTTATCTGGTCTTTTAAGTAATTATGTCGATTTTCCTATCTTTGTTTGATTTCTAAGAAGTCTAAACGTGACGATAGAATTTAACAACCATTGAATCTAAATATGTTTATCTATTAAAAAGCAAACCTTTCTTATGGTGACTTTCAGGTGTATTTTAATTTGAATGAGCAAATGAAAATCTTTTAGTTCAAAAACTTAGTACGACAAATTTGTTCACATTCGTGGATAAACTAGACTCTTTCAACGTAAGCTCACAGTTAATACAGTATTCGTGGATAAATTTCGCGAAGAATGAAATAAAAAAATGACGGTGAGCTTCGTGAGCAAAGTAGATGTGATCACGATGAATGCGTAATTCATCAATTCACAATTATGTATTAACTCACGGATTAACAAGCAACGTGGTACAAAAAAAAAAAATTTAACTTAATTAATCAAACAAGCTATAGTTTCATGGCGAGGACACGTAAACTAATTAGTCGTATTTTTATTGGGAACTTTGTTGACATACGCACGAAGAATTTAAACTTTTTGACCAAAAAGATCGATAGAAAATTGTTAGATTGCAATATCTTGGCCGGTTCAATGTAGATAGGGTTTGTTATATTTCTTATGCTATGAAGATAGTAACAGAATAGGCAAAAATAGTATATTAAGGTACATTTTAGGATTTGAAATCTAACCTGATGTTAATCCTCATTAATTAATTAGTTGTCTAAGAATTAGGATACATGCCACACAAATGAGTTGTCTCTTATAGAGCAAGAAGCTGAGTTTCATGTGTTGTGCGTAAGGGACTTGCTTTTACAGCTATCACTAACTTTTGGATTAAGTGTTGACGTTTTAATTTCTTTTCTTTTTTTGGATATTACTTGCAAATTTTCATTGGATTAATTGAGTTCTTATTTGTTAATGTTGTAGAAAACCCTATTAAGTAGATAGAGAGTTTTCATATTTGTTATTTCATAGATGGTTGAGTCATCACTTAATGTCCATAGAAAGGTCTTTGATGACTATAAGGTTGTTATTCTCTATATTAATTAGTTTTGTGACACGTTGTAAAGAAACCCTAATTACTACACAGATACTTCTGCCTTTCCTTTTCTTAATATACTTCAAGATCATTCTGGTACCAAAGTTTTTATGACATCCAATGTTGTGGACATAAGTTTCGAACATTGTAAGACAGAAATATATCCTACGAGATTTAGAATGTTATTTCTAATTATTTGGTCCAAAATATTTGGATATTCAGCCTGTAGTACTTGAATTTCAACATATTTAAAAAGCATCTTTAAGATATTAAGAGTAAATTATATTTTTAAAGATTGTCGAACAATTTAAATATAATATGATAATCGATTATCTTTATAAAAATTTAATTTTAAATAAAATATATATATTTTGCATAACTAAATGTTATGGATTCAAAAATACTTAAAAATACACTATAGGGAGTATTCATTCAATTCTTTTTCATCATTCTATTACTATCATACACAATTAATATCTTTTAAACTTTTATGGATGTTAGAATTAGAAAACATTATACAGATATATCTTCTCTCGATTTGTCTTAGAAACTTAGAATTCTTTTACTACGAGATAATAATCCAGTTCTTGAGAGTCTCATCTTCCACACATGAGACACACCATCCAGATATAATAAAACATTATTATTTTCGACTACGATTAATTAGGGAAAAGTGAAATTAATGTTAATAATAAGTGTAAAAGAGAGAATATATAATAATAGACTAATATAGCTTATTCGTGGATTTTTTTTTTCAAAAAAATGCTTAAATGATAAGAAAATGAAAAGGAAAATTAAATTTTAATATTTTTAATAAGTTTATATTATTGTGTATACGTAAAAGTCATTTTTTTAAGAGGAATTCAAATTACTTGATTTTTTTTAGAACAAATGGGTTGGAACCATGAGCCAACCTGACTCACCACGGATTCGGATCAGGTTGGGTTGAAATTTTCTTACAAATTTCAGTTCAAATTAACTTTTGACCCGACCTACTAAGAACCCAGCTCACTCAGGTTGAACATGTTGTAAGCAAGGTGGGGCCACCAACCCGCAAATAAAGAGTCACACAAGTATTTTTTTATTATGTTGGACTTTGCATTTGGATCATGTTGTTTTGTTTTTTTTTAACACATTGGTAATTTGAATTTTTGTGATTTTGGTTTGTATTTCGAGTTTAACATCCTTTTTGATTGTCTTATTTGGATTGTATTGAGTTTTATTTAGATTTTAATCAGAATTATAATTTACTTTTTTTTTACTGAAGAAAAAAATTATATATTTTTTAATTAAGTGAGTCAACCCATTTAACCTATAACCCGTGATGGACCAGATTCGATTCAAATTTTTTTGACTTGTTAATAAATAAGCCGAATTGGATTGACTCACTAAATAATCAACCCGTAGTGAATTAAGACAAACATACCGAATTACCGGTTTTTACGAGTCTAATTTTTTTTTCCACCAAAAACTTATCCAAAGATTTACGTAATGGATTAAATATATTTTTGGTCCTAGTGAAATTTGGAATTAGTCCATCTTTAAAACTTTCAACCAATTTAGTCATTTATTTTTAAAATACGTGAATTTAGTCCTTTTAACAAAATTTGGTCAAGGGTTAAGTTTATCTGTCGTTTCAAGCGTATTTCATGATGGTATTTGAATTGTTTATACCATTTGACACATTTTCGCTTTAATGTCAACTCAAATATTATCATAAAATGCATTTAAAATTTTAAATAAACTTAACAAAAATTGACAAAATTTGGTAACAAGGATTAAATCCACGCATTTCTAAAGATGATAAACTAAATTAGTATAAATTTTCGAAGAGCAACTATTTTCAAAATTCATTAAACATGAGGGACTGCAGTTTTTTTGTTATAAAAGTACTTATTTTATTCTCAATAATTAATTATGGTCCAAAGTTTATTAATTCTATCAAAACTATTTATAAAATAAATGTTTTAAAAATAGATACAATTAGGACTTTTTTATATAATATTTTCTTTTATTTTTATCTTCCTCTCAAAGTCACAGTTTAATTTGTATCTCATATCACCCTCCACAAAGTGTCTTAAACAGATTTGTTATTTTCACCTTTAAAATTAAACCATTTTTTGAAAATAAAATGAAAGTCAATACTATTGTAATTTTGGCTGTATGTGATGCACAGTGACGGAACTATTGAATGACACAGGGGAGCTATGGCTCCCCCAATTTTTTTTTTGGAATTTATTATATATAATATATATATATATATATATATATATATTTTTAAATTATATTTATATATTATTTATATTAAGTTTATATTATGGAAATTATAATAAAAGTAAAATAAAAAATTTAATGGAGATATTGATTTATAAAAGAGATTATCATGAAAGTGTGTGAGGAGAAATAAATACAAAGAGATAGATTGGAAAACAAAAGTTAGGAAACACATAGATTGAGATTGAAGTATACATTCTGATCTCTCACAATGTTAGTATCTTATTATGATCTATGTATGTTAGATTTATGATTCTTTTAGTATGTTTCTTTAAATTAAGTTTATCCCAAATTAGTATAAACCTAATTATGATTTTAGGGATTCTTTTATGAAATTGGTATGAACCCTAATTATACTTTTTCTCAAATTATTATAATGCTTAATTATGAAATTTAGGGATTTTGTGTTTTCCGCTTACTATGGTATTTTTTTTTTTAAGTTTTGAATTTATACTTATTTAATTAAAGTGGTATGAGTATTGTTATGTTTTGCATTGTGGTAATTGTGATTTGTGAATATAAATTTTATCTTTTTCTAAATAGGTGATATGTGATAAATTTATATTAGAAAGATTATGATAAAGAGTAAAAAGTTTGATTATTTTTTTAAAGAAGAAGGTTTGTGATAAAGATGAAAAAAAATGCATATACGTTTAACTTTTCATGAGAACCAAGAATTCAACACAAAGAAAAACAAAAATCTCTAAAATTCCTAGAGTTATATATAATGAATTTAAAAATGTATTAGAACGTGATGCAGGAAAAGCATCGTCAAATTTGACAATACCCACTAAATTAAATTGATGAGGTACGAAGAACTTATCTAAAATGATATTCATGGTTTGGTATCATGATATAATAACGAATAATAGTCATATTTTTTTGAATTCTAGTATTATGTGTGCTTTGTTTTAAGAAGAGGAAATGAAGAGAAAAAATGAAATTTTTTTTTTTCTAACTAAAAAAATTATATATAACAAATCTAATTTGACACCCCTAAATATTTTGTCCAAGTTCTGCCACCGTTGATGCACTCGTCATTATTACTTAACGTCCACTACAATATATATGTTCAATGGAAAAGTCAACGACTTCAATTCATTACAAATACAACACCTATACCTTAATTAGCATATAGAAACAAGGAAAAGTGACAATCACAAAGCTGTGCAACACTTTTAATTGCAGACTTGTAGCAGTATTCAGGAAAATCGAAATCTAGGTTTGTCATTTACTGATTTTTATAACATGCTTTAACATGATTCTATATATATATGAATTGAAGTTTGAGATCACAGTGATCCATTTCGACTCGTTCATCACAGTAGCAAATGGATTTTCATAATGAAGGAAATAACAATGAACACATGGAATTAATTTGCTAATGGGGACTGCACAACATTTATCCTCTTTATTTTCATGCGACCACTAGTACTATAGTCGCAACCATGTGAAGCAAATGTAAAGAAAAATTCGTCAGCAATGACGATAGTGTATAATTGTTTGCTACCAACTCTTTTTCTTTTCTCTTAATCAAACAAGTCTTTTTGATTAATGCAGATAATCTCACTCAATCAACACCTAAGTACAATAATTGCATAATTTGCTTTTAATACACTAATATTATAGTTGATAAAAATCCTAATTATACTGTTTTACAACCTAAATTCTACTCTTAAACAGTTAACAGTTAAAACGGACAATAAAAAAACGTGATTTACATGGACACGGTTAACTGTGCTTTCGGTGATTCATATGTTGATAAATCTTCATCACTGTTCATTCGATGATATTCATGAAACATTATGTTCATAAATCACAGGACTTGTCATTTAGGAACAAAAACCTGGAGTGCAGTGCCACTTGCAGGATGATTTATTGTTTGAATGTTGGGCATGTTTCACAACAGTGACAAGACCGTTGAAAGGAAATCGACCAACCCATTAATTTGGAACGTTAGTAAGCATGCAAAGTTTTGATAGTAACACATATTCTTAATGGAGTTGTAGAAGTTGACTATAGGGGAATTTTGACTTTCCTCGAATCATCAAGTGGTCTACATGACGTGAATATGAGGGGCTGAAATAGCTTATATATGTTTATTTTTCTCACAAGATTTGGATATCACTGCTCCTGATATAAACCACAATTAATGTTTTTCTTAATGTTATTAACAATAATGAAAGGTTTGGATGAGAACTCAAGGATTCAAATATTCACGCACAGAAAGAGATGTGTGAATTTCTAGCTACATGCATTCCGCAAAAGATTCCGGGCTTATTGAACCATTAACAATATTCAAATTAAATAATAGACAATAATTGTTCAACGTTGTTTAATAACTTTCACAACTCGTGTATATGTTCCTTAACTCATTAAATAAATGATATTTTGTTCATTGTTAGGGTAACTTTCCTTTTTTTTTCAAAGGAGAATTCAAGCTATCATATATAACTTGTTGGATACTTTATATGATTAAAGGTTGAATATTTTATATGATTAAAGATAAAAATTAGTTCATACTATATAAGTAGACAAACTAATTTTATCTTGTTAAACTTATTTTTGTGAGATTTAATTAGATTTAAATTTTAGTACCTATCAAAGTTATTGAAAATCGATTTTGAGTTAAGATTTAAATTTATTATATCACTTATTATCATACTCTCTTCCATTATCGTATTCAATTATCAATAATGATTGTAATTGTTAGTCGAATTGAACTTACAGCTTCTCATATATTAATTTCCAACCTTATCTCTCGGTTAACCTTATAATTCAATGTTATGAAAAATATTAATGCGTCCAACCAGAAATTAGTGACTGGAACAGTGGTAGACTATTAAGTTTGCAACAGAATCCATAAATCCAGGGTGTGCCAAAGTTGTATTAAATTCCAACTTGAAATAATTTTTATTTTAGAGATTGATGATTTCGTAACTGACTTCAGTACTTGTGTCTGATTCTAGTTATCTAATGAAGAGGTTGCCGGCTTTGGCTACAACTAATCATAAACTATGGGAAGAGTTGAAAAATATGAATTCATTAATAGCAGGGTCAATTTTCATCAGAAAATAATAATCATATTCTATCACATTCTTTCACTTCATTAACTTCTATTCAACAAATCATCAATGGTCTAGATTTTCCAGCACTTTGGCTGTATAAACACAAATAAGTGAAAAATAACATCACATACATTTTGCTTTTCAATTCAAATCCATGGTTGAAATGAATAACGTGATTTATATTCAAAGTGTCGGTAAAGAAAGGTTAATTTATTATACGATCAATGCTGTCTTAAGGAATATTGGATTACATACAATGCACCATTCATTTTTTGTTCTAGTCCATTTAAAGAAATATTTATGTTGTGTAACTATTATTAGCTAAGTAGGTCAACGTATGATGGGTTAATTCAAATGATGATTTTTATTATGATAGTTTTGTTTCTTGTTGTTGGTTTATTTTTCTATTACTCATTTATTAACTTGGTCAAAATGAAAGCATGAATCTTCTCTAATTATATCTTGAGTAAATTTGCATCGAATTTTTTTTTTCTGAAAAGATTATCTATTATGTCGGCAAAAATAATCGATTATATCGATTATTAAACTCAAAATTCTCTTTAAAAGAAAACGCTCCTATTCATTGCATGTGTTTTATAGTTTGTGAAAAAGAAAGTACGATTATTTTCTGAAAGATATATTCATCGTCATACATTAGATTTTGTATGAGAAAAAAGTACTCAAGATCTGTAATATATATATAAAATCAGGTGGCATCATCTCTTTTCGTTTTTCTCGTAAATAGATTATCTTTGTACAATTCATTGTTTTTGCCACCTTTGTAAATTTGGTATCAATTAATTGTTATATTGAATTTCTTCTATTACCAATAGGAATGGTAAAGCGGGTCAGTCCAGTCCATTTTGGTCCACCTCACGTTTTGACCCGTAAAGTGCAGGCTGGATTGACCCGTCCTATAGTTTAATATCAGGTTCACTTTTTTGGTTCCTCCCGTCTCACAGGCTGATCTGCATTTGTGATGAGCCAAACATTTTTTCTTTGTTGAATAAAATAAAAAACTTTTTTATTTTTTCATAATAATTGATATTCATTTTTTATCAAAATAATTCCAATGAGTTTACCTAATCAAAGACAAGAAAAATAATAACGAAAATTACAACTAAAGTATAATAGGAACATGTCACTTTACTAGACATGTACCTAAAAATGCATAAAAAGATATTCCATATTCAAGAACTAAAATCATTATCTTATATATAATGATTATACATAAACATAAAAATAAAAAGAACTTAAAAAAATAATATGATGAATGATGTGAAAACCAAAAAAATGACTAACATATAATTTTGTAAGCGGATTAGCGGATCAGTTCGTCCCGTCTCGCCTTTAGTTCGTGCGGACTGCGGGCCTATGCGAACGGGCCATTACAGGTCAGTGGGTTCAACATCCCAATTTGTCCCGCATTTTTTTTGTGCAGGCCTGTGAGCCGGTTCGCCTCGCCCACCCCGAATTGCCATCCCTAATTTTCAATAATTTTAAATAAAAATTTTCTTTTAATTTTTAAAGAACATTTTTTTATCAATTCATTGCCGGATGATTTTAGTAATTATTTGTTTTATGTATGGATATATTCATTTACAAAATTCAATAGTCTCGAATACAAATCTTCATTTTTTTAAGTAGAAATTATAAACTAATATAATATAATATAATATAATATAATATAATATAATATAATATAATATAATATAATATAATATGTGATATATTATAATTTTATCTTATATATATTATATAATTCAAGTATATATATATATATATATATATATATATATATTTATATATATAGAAATATTTTATATTATAATTATATGAAATGTACACAATCAATTATATATTTATGACTAATTTTTATGAAGTTTTAAATTTTTAATAAATTTAGAGTTCTTAATAAATAAATTTTTGTGGTCAGTATTATTAAATTTAATATTTTAATTGAGTTCTCACGGTTAACTAATTAGGGGTGATGTAAAAATTAAGTGATTGGGTGATTATTATCTTATCATATGACTTGACCTTATTCAATTATCGTCACACCTCATTTTATTATTTTAAAATTTTATAATTGTATAATTTTATAATTTTGTAATTTTAATATTTTAATTTAAAATTATATAATTATAAAATTATGATTTCATGAAATATAAAATTATAATATATTTTCAATTTTTATTTAAATCATAAAATCATTATTTTATAATTATAAAAATTTGAATTAAAATAATAAAAATATAAAAGTATAAAATATTAAATCAAAATAAATTATAAAATAAAAAATAAAAAAATAATATGGGATGACAACTAAACAAGATAACATAGGTAACATGACAAAGCATTACCCATGTCAGCATCTTAACATGCACTTCACTCCATTAACAAATAAAGCTAATATTAACAGAGAAAAATGAAGAGTGGAAAACTCAATTAAAAAAAATTATTAAATATTTAATAAATCACCTAAATTTATCATAAACTCAATTAAAAAAATTTAAATTTATCATATACTTACAACATAATAAAACCTATTTTCTATTACACCATCCAAACTAATTGACACAAATATTAGAAACTCTTTTAAATCGGTGCTTCCATAAAGAGTTGTTGAAGTTTTGGTTTACTTAAATGAGGTCAAAAAACAGTGGGCATCAAGTGGGCTTCTCCCTGCACCTCCAATAATCTCTCCTGTATCCCCAAAACCTACTTTATTTCCAACATTGCCCCTGGTTAAAAAAAAAGTTACTGTGTGTGTCTTTTCTCAATTTTACCGCGCACCCCAAATACCCCTGCACCCCTCACACCCCTCACCACACTGCACCCCCAAAACCCCTCTACCCGCACCCCAATAAAAAGCAGATTCCCTCTCTCTCCACGCTGCACGCACTCTGCACCACCCTTGGAATCTTTGACCTAGCCTCCCCACAAAGCATCCTTCTCCCCCACTGCACCCCACAAAGCATCCTTCTCCCCCACTGCACCGACTCATTCTCCCTCTTCTCCCACAAACCATTCTCGCCACGCCATCCTTTTCTCCTTTTCTCCTCCACACACCATTCTTCTCCCCACCGTCGGCAACCACCTTTGATCCTTTCCCGCGGCTTCTCAATTTTTGCAGGTAAGTCATACTCATTTTTTGTTTTTTAATATTAGACAATGTATATTTTTATTTGAATGCATGTGTATATTTTTATTTGAATTGATTTTATATGTAGGTTTTTACATGTAGCTTTTTGTTAAATCTGGAACGGTGGGTTGTGTTGATGAGTGGTGTGCGTTGGAGAGGAAGGGTTGTGGTGTTTTTATTTTTTTTAAGGAAACGGATTGTGGAATCCGTTTCCCCATTTTTCAATTTTTTTTTTCAAAACGGATTCTGGAATCCGTGTTTATTTTATTTTATTTTTTTTGGAAACAGATTGTGGAATTCGTTTCCCGTTTTATTTTTTT